>Ga0256846_1000770_pt1 | contig 11582 bp, 4 predicted proteins | sample TevniametaG_FD_189098 | JGI IMG/M metagenome (GOLD analysis project Ga0256846, IMG submission 189098) | Tube worm associated microbial communities from hydrothermal vent at the East Pacific Rise, Pacific Ocean - Tevnia | ecosystem: Host-associated > Annelida > Integument > Unclassified ...
GTTACTGGATTTGCGATAAAATATCCAAAGAATTGGAAATCCCAAAACAACCTCGGCGAACGCTTTCTTTCTTTGACTACAAAAGATGCTATCGGTAGATTTAAAACTTATTCCACCGAAGGAGTTGCGGGTGCAAAAATTGATTTTCAGGTTATTAGATTGACAAATGGTCAGACACTTGATACCATAATGAGTAAAAAATATTTCCAGTCTAATATCTATTCGGCGCCGGAAAAAGTAAAAATTGATGGAGTTGAAGGATTTAAACAGACCTATAAATTCCCTCTTGCAGATGGACAATTTGAAGGTGAGATATACTATGCGCAAAAGGATTCGAATCTTCTTGCTGTGATTAATTTTGAAGCATTTGCAGACCTGTTTGATACTTATCGTCCTAAATTCAAAGAAATACTTACTTCGGTAGTATTACCGGTAATTAAAGATGTGAAATCTGATACAATCAAGCAAATACAGGAAGCAGACCCTCCATCACAAAATTTAGTTACATATAATGGCAGCGGATTTTCTATCAAAGTGCCTGACAATTTTGACGTTAAAAAACCAAACAATAGCTCCTATAAGTTCGAGGGCGAACGCCGCGGCGATTGCTATATTATGATTGATATTACCGATGCTTCCAAGCAAAGCAATTTGGATAAAATTGTTAAGGACAACAAAGCTAAATTTGGCGGCAAAGACGCAAAATCTACTTCACTAGGTGGGCAAAAGGCTTATGTATTCCAATATTCTCCGGGTGGTAGAATTAGCAGAAAAGCATACTTTGCAGTCAAGGATAAAAAGCTTTACAGAATTATCGTTGATTGGAACAGAGTGGAAGACAAAGACTTGTTCATTCCGGTTTTCAACAAATGTGTCGCTTCTTTTAAATTCAAATAATTTGCAATAGCAATTAATTATGTTTAAATTTGGGTCGGTAAGTTTGTACCGACCCTTTTTTTATTATTTGCCGGAGGAACAAAATGAAAACTGCATTGAAAACCACTTTACTAATAATGCTTTTTTATACTTCTGCCCTCATAGCACATCCTGACGATATTTATTGGAGTAAATCATTCGGCATTCCTTCGACCGATGAGGTTCGCTCTACTTTGATTGACGGCGATTATGTTTACTATAATGAATTCGGGGCATTGGTCAGGTGGGACAATAGAACAAAATCAAATAAAATATTGGGACTTGCAGGAAGCGGAGTTGTTTATACAATTGTAAAACATAAGAATTATATTTATATTGGCGGTAGTTTTGAACATTTTGCCGGAACAGATGCAAATTTTATTGCACGCTGGGACGGTAACAAATGGGAGAAAGTCGCTTCTGGTATTAACGGAAAAGTATTGACTATTTGCTTCGATAATAACGACAACCTTTGGATTGGCGGTATATTTAAAAAAATTGAGGGTAAAGATTCTACATATATTGCTTATAGAAAAAACGGCAAATGGCAACAACTGCCCGAATTGAACAATCAAGTTCGCTCTATTATTAATGTAAATGGGGATATTTATGTTGGTGGCGATTTTTCTATTTAATTACATTTTCACAAACTCATACATTTTCCCTCCTTTTGTGTCAACTGTTTTTAGCGTTTGACAATTTAGGAGGGGTGGACTTGCGAAGCAAGGACGGGGTGGTGTGTTTCAAACAGCCGTAACACCCCGCCGCTACGCGGCACCCCTCTTTCAGAGGGGAACCTAAAGCCAAACAGCCGACCTAAAACCGCATCTTTTAAGGTGCGGTTTTATATTATGCCTTTGCCTATATTTCCTTGCCTATCATATTACCTGATGACGATAAACTTGTGAGTGAATACTTGCCCTGTTGATGAGAATAAAATAAAGTAGTAGTTGCCATTTGCAAAATTAGTCATATTGATATTCCAATCATTTTTCCCATTTATGAAATTGCGACTATCGCTCTGTACGAGCGCACCGTTTGCAGAATAAATTGATATTGTGCCTTTTGTGGCGGCAGTTGATTTTATTACGAGCGATAAATCTCCTTCGGAGATAATGCTGTTTTTCAGTCTTAATGAAATCTTACCGGTTAATATCAAGTGCATCTTTGCAATCGGATGGCAAACAGGAATAATTTCGAGCGAGCCGTTATGCTTAGATATTTGTACGACTTTGTCAGTATATATTTTGACATTTGAAAATGTTAAATCGGTTTTATTAGGACTTGACGGATAAGTAAACCCTTTGATATTAAGCTTTTTCCCGTCAGTTAGGAACATTGTATCAGCAAATTGCTTTGGAATGTGCAATTGAACAAATCCGGCACGAAGAGATGACGGTATCTGAATTATTTCCGTATTACTGACATAATAAACTTGCAATGGGTTAAATAACCACTTATCAAATGACAATTGAATTAGCATACTATCGGGACGGAATTTCGGGACAGCTTTGTCTAAACTTATACTAATTGTCAGGTCTTTATTTGGATATGATATATAGTCGCGTATCGATAGATTAATATCATATACTTCTTCGCTAACAGATGAATTGAGCAAAGCAAATGCCTTATAATCGCATATTGAAGAATAGTATATATTCAATGAATCCAGATATTTACCCGGTCTTTTGCCAATAAATAATATGGGGAAAGTAGTCGAACTGTCTTGCTTGAGAGTAAACGGTAATTTGCGAGATATAATATAAATATTCGGGTTTTTTGAGACTGATAATTTATTAATAGTAAGAGCGAATTTCGAATTATTCTTTAAAGTAATATCTTTAATTAATGTATCCCCGGGCCAAACATTTATAAAATCAATTGGATTAGGCTTAATAGCAAGATTGGGTTCATTGACAGTCGCACTTAAATTAATATCAGTATGGAAAAAGTCGCAAATCCTACTTTTTAGCATAACTACAAAATGCGTAGTATTTGCGGGTGCTTTCTCGGGTGCAAAAGTAATTGTAATTTCTGCCGAGTCGGCGGGTGGGATAACCAATATCTTTTTATCTGCATAATAATATGATGCTGAGGGTTTGAATGACACATCAAGAGTATCGGCAATCATTCCTGTATTTCTATAAAGGAAAGTTCTACTAATCGGGGAATGACATCGCTCAGTTGCTCTAAATCCCGTTTTGCTCGAAAGAGGATTGATAATAGGGCTTTTATACTCTGCCGTCAGATTAATGCGTACTTCTGAAATATTATTATTCACAACTAACTCGGCATTAAAATTACCTTGATTAGGCGGTTTGAATGCTATTTCAATTTCGGAATTCTTACCTGCGGCAATGTAATAAGGAAATTTTGCTGTGTTAATCAACGAAAATCCTTGTGAGTTAGGTTCAATATATATACTATCAATCCTAGCCGGTCTTGGAGAAAGATTTCTTATTTTGAGTTTCTTCCGCTGTTCAGTCGGAATACAAGTCAGCAAACCCCAATCAAGTGCATTTACGGATAGGGCAATTTGTTTTTTACTTGATTGATAATCAATGTCGGCACATAGTTGTACGGGACAATTTGCTTCGACTTCAAAGCATATTTTTGCTCGGAGCGGATTGTCTTGTTTTGTTGAAAATACTAATTTAAAAGATTGTGTTTTATTTGCATCAATACTTTGTGGTAATGTCGGTATTAACTTTACATTCCAATTGCTTAATGGTGGAGTAAAAGAATACTTTGTAATGGTAATTTGTTCATTTCCGTTATTTGATATAGTTACTACTGCTGTATCGCTGCCATAATTGTAAACTGTCCCGCTAATCTTTTTTGGTGATATTGCTACATTGGTTTTTACAACTCTTGCTTTTACCGCAATTCGTATTTCCTCATTGCAGGGTGATGTTTTTATTATAAGTGTGTCAATAAAATTACCCGAATATTTGGGTTTGAATGTAACAAACGCCCTAAGTGTATCAAATGCACGGATTTGTATAGGATAGATATTGCTTTCCGGAATTAATTTTATTTCATTAGTAGTACTTAATATTTTAGTAATAACGGCAGGCAGATTACCTGTATTTGCAATTTTAACAAGCCTATCCACAGAATCTCCTAAGCAGATTTTGCCGAAATCAATTACAGTATCGGGCATAGAAAGCTTGGTATAGAGTAAGCCGGCTTTCAGTTTAATATCATAGGGATTTTTCTTGCCGCGGGCGCTCGTCATATCATCATTTGTTATTCGCAATTTTGCAGTATTAATACCGGGGACAGTCGGAGCATATTTAATAATGATAGTATCAGCTTCACCGGGTTTCAGACTGCGTGGTTGAGCGTATCCGCTTTTCCAAGCCGATATACTAAAACCACTTGCAGGAGCTAATATTTCCAATTTACTAATGTGTAAATCTGTATTACCTGTATTTGAAACGGGTATTTCGAGCGTTGAATAGTATTTGCATTCCGTCATTATTTCGGCATTTTCGTTCGAATTTATTATCGGCGATATGCCGTAGAATTTAATTTTGACGGTTTTACTTATATCGCAGGGATATAATATAAAATCGAAAATTGAACTCTGCCAGCCGGTGTCGGCGGGATTGATAATGAATTTAGTGTCTGTCCCCAAGCGTGATAACTTGACAGGTGGCTCGGTAGCAAGTTCAACATCAGCCGAACCGTTTCTTTCGTAGCTATTAATAAATTCATTGCTATTATTATCGCTTGTTTTCCATTTGGCGGCAACAATTTTTTTTATGCCGCATTTAGCATTATCAACAATTATTAATGTGTCTTTCGTTGTGGCGGTAGGTATTACCGCTTTTCCGTGAAGTCCGACAATTTTTGTGGGAAAGCCGGGGATTTCAATACGGAGATTTGCAGTTTTTAATCCGCTTGTTTTAGGATTAAATTCCACAATCAACATTTGTGTTGCACAAGAAGGCATTGTGAAATACGGGTCGGGTTCGAGTATTCGGAAATCATTTCTATTGGTACCCTGTAACTGCCAAGAGGCGGCAACGGAAGTAAAATTATAATTCTCCAAATAAAGGGTATCATAGCGAGCTTTAAGTATGCAACTTTCTTCGAAATCAATTAATGTCTTGCTAATATTCTGTTTTCCGGCGGCAAGTTTGTAAACCCCTTCTCCTACAAGCCAAGCCTGATTTTGACTAAGAAACCAAATGTCATCAAGTTTACTTTGCCCGATACCGCAATTTTTCAGTTGCCAAGTTCGTCCGGCGTCTGTTGTATGATATACAGCTCGATTATAACCGCAAGCCCATGCTTCTGTTGGCGAAAGTACAAATGCTCCGAACATTGGTGTACGAACATTGACATCTCGCCAAGTAGAGCCACCATTGGTAGAGAAACGCATACCGCCGTTATTAATGCCGTTGCCCGAGCAACCTATGCCCGCATAGGGGACAAGGAAGGACTGATTAAAATATGTCATTTCTTCATGCCATAAATTTGAACCGGTAGTTGCAATAACATTCCATGAGGAGCCATAATCTGATGTACGCCAAAGTTTACCGCTACTAACGGCATATCCTTGTCCTGTGGCTAATACTATTGCATCTGTGAGTCCGCTGTCGAACTCATCGCCGTTGAATAGAGACCAAGTAGAGCCGCCATTCGTTGTACGCCAGAAATATTGTCGCGAACCACCGCACCCCATTCCGAGAAGTACGCCATGATTTGAGTCGTAAAAATAAGTACCCCAATAGTGAATAGAATCCGCCGCTTGCGAGGGTTTAATGCTGAACCAATTTGCACCACCGTTTGTAGTTTTCCAAATACCCTTAACACCGGATGTATAGCCTATCTGCGCAGTAGCAAAATGAATGCTTTCGAGGTGGTCAACATTTGGAACAATACTTCCCCGCCAAGTATTGCCACCGTCAGTTGTACGTAATATCATACCCTTAAATCCGCAAATCCAGCCATAGCTGTTGTCGGACTGCAAAAAATACACATCAAGCCAGTAATTGCTGTTATATGGCACAGGAATATTATTAATTTTTTCCCAGTATTGAGAAAAAACCGGTAAGGAAAGAGTAAAGAATAATATAAATATTTTGTATTTAAATTTCAATAGAAATCATTTATGGTTTTGCAAACAATATAATAATAACAAAATAAATCGGTAAAAACAAAAAATCACCAAAGATATTTATCCTGTTATTACTATATAGTTTTAATCTCAATAAAGTTACCTGTTAGATAAAATTAATCGTCCACAACATAATGCGCTCCTCGGCTAACTCTATCTTCAAGTGTTGCCTGAGTAACAGCAAGAGCGGTCTGCACGGCATTACGCAGTTCGAGAATTTTTTCTGACATTTTTGCTTTTTGATAAAATTGGTCGATTTCCGACTGCAAATGCCTTAGAATTGTTCTGGCACGGAGCAATCTCTGACGTGAGCGAATTAAACCGACATAATTCCACATAGTATTCTTAATCAGCATCCAATCCTGAGCAATAAGCGCAGGGTCAACGGGTTCGGTTTCGTCTTCCCAAGCAAAAATTTCCGGAAAATAGTCGTCTCCTTCTTTCTTTTTGCAGGCATCATTAGCGGCATAATAGCCCCAAGTAACTGCTTCCATAAGCGAAGTGGAAGCTAAACGGTTTGCACCGTGAACGCCTGTACAGGAGACTTCGCCAATTGCATAGAGGCGTTGCAAAGATGTTCTGCCATTCAGGTTTACGCCAACGCCGCCACAAGCATAATGTGCCGCCGGTACAACCGGTATAGGCTCCCTTGTAATATTAATACCGGCATTCTTGCAATGCTCGTAAATAGTTGGGAAACGGTCTTTAATCCAGTCGGCATCTTTATGAGATATATCGAGATAGACGCAGGGATGTCCGGTTTCCAGCATAACTTGGTGGATACTTCGTGCAACAATATCACGTGGTGCAAGCTCGCCGTCTTTATGGAAATCATTCATAAATCGTTTGCCGTTAATGTCAATTAAAATACCACCTTCGCCACGGAGAGATTCGGAGATAAGAAAACTATCGCGGTCGTTATATAATGTGGTTGGGTGGAATTGAATATATTGCAAATTGAAACATCTGGCACCGGCACGCCAAGCTAAGGAAATACCATCTCCGGTAGATTCGGGCGGATTAGTGGTATGCATAAAGATTTGTCCCAGCCCGCCGCTGGCAATAATCGTTTTATTTGCATATATAGGAAAGACTTCGCCATTATCTTGATTGAGTATAAATGCACCGAAACAGGCGGGTTTTCTGTAAATATCCAGTGAGCTTTTGGAATGGTGCGATGTAGTGAGTAAATCCACTGCGGAGTGATTAGTCAATACTTTGATATTAGGATTTTTCTCAATATGTGAAATAATACTTTTCTGAATAGATGCACCTGTTCTATCTTTCGAGTGAATGATTCTCGGCTGGGAATGGGCGCCCTCAGCAGTCAGGTCAAAATCTTCGGGACCGTTTTTATCGAAATTAACTGCATATTTATCAATGAGCAGTTTCTTGACCATAGCCGGTCCGTTCTCGGCAATAAAATCGACAGCCGGAAGCCAACAATGACCATCTCCGGCATCAATAATATCCTTTTTCAATTGCTCAATACTGTCGTGTTCGCCTTTGTAGATAATGCCACCCTGAGCATGTTGCGTGCTACCGCTTAGCATAGATTTAGTTTTTGTAATGATAGTTACTTTGCACCCGAGTTCGGCGGCAGTAAGTGCCGCAATTGAACCGGCAAGTCCCGTGCCAATGACAAGTATTTGTGTTTTTTCCATTTTAATATCTTTTTTATTGTTTGATAATTTGAGTAACGAAACAGTAGCGATGTCATTATAATTATAGTAAATATTTTAAGACAAATAAATCCTAAAATAAACATATAACTCCCTTAATTTTCATAAGTTTTTCCATAAATACAAGTAATAATGAGGTGTAAACAATATCCCGCTACAAAATCACATGAAAAAAGATATAATGGAAATAATACGGCAATTGAATTTTTTGTATTTTTTTTTGTATTATATACTATTATTATATATATTGCATAACTGAAAAAGTAGTTTATGCTTTTTCAATACGTATATTTGGTTTATAGATGTAAACTAATGTTTGGTATGATTTTTGCGATGAAGATAACTTTAATATAAATACAGATAATAATTTAAGTATGTTTTACAAATTTTAAAGGAATTGGTTTTATGAAGAAGTATTTACTAATGCTTTTGTTCAGTGCTTTTCTATTGCTTTCGGGCAATGCTTATGCGTTGACAAGTTTTACACAGACATCGGTTGCTTATAGCAATGTTGGCGATATACGCGATAATGTGAATGTAAGCGTTCGCGTTACTATTCTTGATGGTAGCACTGTTGCCTATACGCAGACTTACGCTAATATTCCGACAAGTCAATTTGCTGTCTTTTCCGTTGAAGTTGACGGCTCTGCCAACCCCGGGGCATTTGCGGGTATTAATGCGGCGGCAAACACTAGAATTAGGGTCGAAGTTCTAGATGGTAGTACCTGGGTACTAAGTAGCACACAGTCTTTAACGCAGGCGCAATATTTTACTACTGTTGTTCCCGGTAATATTGACTTGGACGAGAATCACATTATTATGGGTGATGCTGATGATAACGGCGAAGACGTTGCAGTAGGCGGCGACCTCAGCGGTGCAAATAACGGCAGCGGTACCGCTGTTTTTACTATCGTTGATGGTGCTGTTACTTCGGCTAAAATTCACAACTACACAATCGTTGATGAAGATGTTGCTACTACTGCAAATATTAATGTTGCTAAATTAGCAGGTGGTTCCAATTTAGATATTCTCTATTCTGACGGCACAACTCCTACATGGGGCAGTGTTGCTGATATTATTCAGGATTTAACAGACGGAGACGGTATAGCCGACTTTACTTATGACGGCTCGGCTGCCGCACAAGTCGCTATTGACAATGCTTATGAAAACCATTGGTCTGTTACACAATATTTCTACGATATTTATCCCGAAACAACCGAAAACTATTGGCTAGGCTCTCTTGCATATTTATGGAAAGGGCTTGCAGTTGGTCAGCAGGGCGGTGTTGTAGTTGGTGGTGCCCCAGGTGGCGGTGCCGGATTACCCGGTGGCGGTAAACTTTGGGTTTGGCCCGGTGGTGCCGCACCCGCAGGTGCTTTACGTGTAGGCGCTCCTATTGCCGGTGGTCCTTACACGGAAACCGTACAAGTCGAAGATGATGTCAGAGTTGGTGGTGGCTTGGTTGCCGGTGGCGACTTGGTTGCCGGCGGTGATGTGCATGCCGGTGGTGAACTCAGAGGTGACGGACGTTGTACATTAGGTGATTCCTCGTCTGATGAATTGAGAGCGGAAGGTTCTTGGTCAACAGACCTTATTCCTGCTGTTCCGGCAGCTCCGGCAACAACCCCCAATCTCGGTTCTTCAACAAATCGCTGGCATGATGCTTATTTGGGCGGCTCCGGTCTCCACATTGGTGAAGACGGCGACGAAGGTATTCTTAATTATGATACAGGAGACGATTGGTTTACTTTTAATAAAACTATTGATGTTACGGGTAATGCACACGTTTCAGGCAATACACAAGTTGACGGCACTTTCCGATTTGATGCCGCAGGCCAGGCAGTTGACGGTATTACAACTACTGTTGATGCCGGTACGACCGACCAACAATTACCGACAGCGGCGGCTGTTTGGGGTCTTGTGAGTGATGTTGCAGGTGAGCCTTTCTTGACATTCACTGCTGACAACGGTTCATTGACCGACAACAGAGTTTTAGCTGAAGGCAATGCTATTGAATTTGATATTGGCGTTGATGACGACGATCCTTTCACTATTAATGTACTTTATGACGAATTGACAATTGATTTGAACGGCGGTGAATTATACGTTCCCGAAGAAGGTATTTCTTCTAATGAAATTGCAGACGGAACAATAGTTGATGATGATATTGCAAATGCCGCAGATATTCAAGTCAGCAAATTAGCTCCGGGAAATGACGGAGACGTTCTTTATACAAATGGGGCAAACGATGTAGAATGGCATAATTTCACAAGTCTTGAGACAGACCCGCAGGTTGCTGATAATATGACAGTCGGTTATTACGGAATGTGGAACGGCACACAATTAGCAGACGGCTTTTTATACCATGATGCTACAGGTAACTGGTCAGGTGCCAGTTTCTTGCCGGATGATGACCCTTATAATATCGGTAGTGTTGGAAATCCTTGGGACAATGTATATGCAAATACATTACACGGCAATTTAGCCGGTGGCGCAGCAGGTGAATTGGTTTATCAAACAGCACCAAATACAACAGGTTTTGTTGTCGCAGGCACGAATGCACAGATCCTCGGCAACAATGCCGGTACACCGACATGGGTAACTTTCAGCGGAGACGTTACAGTTACTAATGCAGGTGTTGTTACAATAGCCAACGATGCCGTTACTTCTGCAAAAATACTTGATGGTGAAATCGTAAATGCAGATATAGCCGCAGGTGCTGAAATTCAAGTAAGTAAATTACATGAAAGCTCTACAGACGGAGACATCCTTCATACAAATGGGGCAAACGTCGAATGGGCTTCAATCGGCGATATTATGGAAGATTTGACATTCGGAATCGGTTTGGCTACTTATAACCAGACTTATGACGGTTCTACAGCAAGAACAGTTTCAGTTCAGTTGAACGGAACTACATTATTAAATGATGCAGCCGGTGCAGGTCTCAGCATAAATCTTGGCAATGCCAATACATGGACAGATACTCAGACATTGCCGACAACGGCAGCACAGGGCGATGCTTTAATAGCATCAATCAATGCAGGTACTGCCGAAGGTATGAACGGCGATGTTGTTAATATTGACAATACATTGCAGGTTACGGCTAATAATCTTGGTCTTGCTCTCGGTCATTCAAACACTTGGACGGCAGACCAGACATTCCAGAATGTTTTGTCTTCTTCAAACAATACTTATGACATCGGTGCTGTCGGAAATGTTTGGGCAAATGTATATGCCACGACATTTACGGGTGCTTTGGTTGGCAATGCCTCAACAGCAACGACTCTTGAAACTGCACGCGACTTCTCAGTAAGCGGTGATGTCGCAACAGCTGCCGCAGTATCTTTTGACGGTTCGGGCAATGTTGATTTGGCAGTTTCCTTTGCTCCCGGCGTTATCGTTGATGCCGATGTTAATGCTAATGCTGAAATTCAAGTAAACAAATTGGCTGACGGCAATGCAGGTCAAATACTAACAACCGATGGTACTAATGTAGCTTGGGGCGATGTCGCAGACCTTATGGCAGACCTCGTTGACGGCAACGGTATTGCTGACTTTACTTATGACGGTTCTGCAGGTGCTACGGTAACGGTTGAATTAAACGGAACAACATTATTAAATGGTGCAACAGGTATCAGTCTCAATCTTGGCAATGCAAACACATGGACTGCAACTCAGACATTGCCGACAACGGCAGCACAAGGGAATGCCTTAATAGCATCAATCAATGCCGGTACTGCCGAAAGTATGAACGGCGATGTTGTTAATATTGACAATACATTGCAGGTTACGGCTAATAATCTTGGTCTTGCTCTCGGTCATTCAAACACTTGGACGGCAGACCAGACATTCCAGAA
>Ga0256846_1000771_pt1 | contig 11573 bp, 9 predicted proteins | sample TevniametaG_FD_189098 | JGI IMG/M metagenome (GOLD analysis project Ga0256846, IMG submission 189098) | Tube worm associated microbial communities from hydrothermal vent at the East Pacific Rise, Pacific Ocean - Tevnia | ecosystem: Host-associated > Annelida > Integument > Unclassified ...
AACACTATAGTTCCCCGATTGAGGATCAAACTTATAAATCGTTGACGGGTTGATATAGTTTGTAAATGAAAAATAAAGTTCCTTGTCATTTTTTTTACCTCCGAATCCTCTTGCGCTACCTACTCCGGGTAATTGAATCTCTCTCACTTTCTTGCCATCCATATCATACTGAAATACTTTTGAAACGGCATCTATCATATAATTAGCAAAAATATAGCCGGCTCCACTATTCGGGCTCAATACATTTTTGGTTTCCGCAATAAAATCTTTCCAGTTTTTCGGTGAAGGATCAGATGCATCAACCGTGACAACTTTTTTATTCGGCGCATTTAAATTTGTGACAATATAAAGCCTGCTACCCACATTATCCATCACGTAACTATCATTTTCATAATTATCTACAATTGTTTTCAGCTGACTATTCGGATTGGTTAAATCTTTGATAAACAACTTGTTGCCTGAAGTTGAAACAGAAGCAGAAATAATCAAATATCTGTCATCTTCGGTTACGTGTCCTCCTACATATCGATTTTTTTGCTCGGCAGTGCCTCCAAAAATAAGCAAATCGGTTTTTTGAGGTGTTCCCAATCTGTGATAATATAATTTATGTTGATCTGTTTTTGCAGACAACTCACTTCCTTTAGGCTTATCATAACTGGAATAATAAAAACCTTCGTTCCCTTTCCAAGAAATACCACTAAATTTTATATCGACCAAAGTGTCTTCCATAATTTTTTTTGTGATGGCATTCATTACAATTACTTTTCTCCAATCCGAACCTCCTTCGGAAATAGAATACGCCACGATTTTTCCGTTTTTGGAAAAGCTTAATCCTGACAAAGAAGTTGTGCCGTCTTTAGAGAAAGTATTGGGATTCAAGAAAATCTCGGGTGCCTCATCAGCTTTCTGACGATAGACAACATATTGATTTTGAAGTCCGTCATTTTTGTAAAAATAGGTATAATCTCCTTCTTTGAATGGCGCTGAAATTTTTTCGTAATTCCACAACTTTTCAAGTCTTCTTTTAAGTTCTTCTCGATAAGGAATTTTATTCAAATATTCAAAAGTCACCTTGTTTTGTGCTTTAACCCAGGCGGCTGTTTCATCAGACCTGTCATCTTCCAACCAGCGATAAGGATCTTTGACCGGTGTGCCGAAATATACGTTAACCGTATCAACTTTTTTTGTTTTTGGATAAGTCATCAAGGTTGATTCTGTTGTGTCTTTTACTTCAACAACAGGCTGTGATGTTTTGCAAGTAATCAGAAACAAACTTGCAAAAAACAGGAAAGCTGCTTTTTTCATAAGTAGTGTATTTATGTTTGTAACAAATGTACATCATTTTTTTTCATCTTACATCAAAATCTCCGAGATAAAAAAAGTCTGTTGCTCATTTGCAATTGCACTCATTCCTCATTCTTTTTCTCCATAGATTTTAACACCATAAAAAAGCTTCTACAATTAATATTTTTGTATTTTTGCGAATCACAAAAAACAAATCGACAAGGATGAAGCGTTTCAGAGAATATAAAGGATTAGATTTAACCGGTTTTGCCGGAGAAGTTCAAGCCCATTGGGAAAAGAATGACATTTTTCAAAAAAGCATCAATTCTCGTCCGGAAGACAAGACTTTTGTGTTTTATGAAGGTCCGCCTTCTGCCAATGGCATGCCCGGAATCCATCACGTGATGGGAAGAACCGTAAAAGATTTGTTTAATCGCTACAAAACTCAGCAAGGATACAGAGTTCCCAGAAAAGCCGGATGGGACACCCATGGACTTCCCGTAGAACTCGGCGTGGAAAAAGCTCTGGGAATAACCAAAGAGGACATCGGAAAAAAAATCAGTATCAACGAATATAATGAAGCTTGTAAAAAATCGGTATTGAAATATACCGATGTTTGGGAAAAACTCACCAAAGAAATGGGCTATTGGGTGGATATGAACGATCCGTATATTACTTACAAATCCAAATATATGGAAACGGTATGGTGGTTGCTCAAACAACTCTATGACAAAAATCTGCTCTATAAAGGCTATACCATTCAACCTTATTCTCCAAAGGCAGGAACCGGATTGAGTTCTCATGAATTGAATTTACCCGGCTGTTATAAAGACGTAACAGACAACACCATGACAGCACAATTCAAAGTGAAAAAAGAAAGCTTGCCCGTAGTCTTACAAAATTCAGATGCCGATATATATTTCTTGGCTTGGACAACCACTCCGTGGACATTGCCGTCCAATACGGCACTGGCTGTCGGACCAAAAATTGATTATATCTTGGTCAAAACCTTTAATCCATACACTTATCAAAAGCAATATGTGATTCTCGGCAAAGCCTTATTACAAAATCATTTTGGAAAAAAATTCCACTTGGCAGAAAGCCAATCTGAATTTGAAAACTTTGATGCGGAAAAAAGCAAAACCATTCCGTATCAAATCATTGAAGAATTTAAAGGAAAAGATCTGGTTGGCATCAAATATGAGCAGCTCTTGCCCTATGCACAACCCTATCAAGATGCAAATAAAGCTTTTGTTGTGATTCCCGGAGACTTCGTTACCACGGAAGACGGAACAGGAATTGTGCATATTGCACCCACTTTTGGTCAAGACGATGCCAAAGTTGCCAAAGACTATGGTGTCCCGCCCATGTTGGTTTTAGATGAAAATGAAAATCCTGTTCCTTTGGTGGATTTGCAAGGACGCTTCAGACCGGAAATGGGAGAATTTGCCGGACGTTATGTCAAACAAGAATATTATACGGATGATGAACAGAAACCGAACAGACCGGTTGATGTGGATATCATCATCAAACTCAAGGAAGAAAACAAAGCTTTCAATGCAGAAAAACACATACACTCTTATCCGCATTGTTGGAGAACAGACAAACCTGTTTTATATTATCCTTTGGATAGTTGGTTTATCAAAGTGCCTCAAGTACGTGAACAATTGATTCGCCTGAACAACAGCATCAATTGGAAACCAAAATCAACCGGAGAAGGGCGTTTTGGCAATTGGCTGCAAAATGCCAACGACTGGAACTTGTCCAGATCAAGATATTGGGGAATTCCATTACCTATTTGGCGTACGGAAGATGGCACGGAAGAAATATTAATCGGTTCTATTGAAGAACTGAAAACCGAAATGAAGAAATCTGTTTCCGCCGGATTTATGAAAAAAGAATTCTTTGAAGATTTTGTGGTGGGAGATATGAGCGAATCCAACTATAACAAGGTAGATTTGCACAAACATATCGTAGATCAAATTGTTTTGGTGTCACCAAGTGGAAAACTCATGAAGAGAGAGACTGACTTGATAGATGTTTGGTTTGACTCCGGGTCCATGCCTTATGCACAATGGCACTATCCGTTTGAAAACAAAGAACTCATTGACCAAAACAAATTTTTTCCTGCAGATTTTATCGCCGAAGGCGTGGACCAAACCCGCGGTTGGTTCTATACCCTGCACACCATAGCAACCATGGTTTTTGAATCTGTTGCTTATAAAAACGTTGTTTCAAACGGTTTGGTGTTAGATGCCAAGGGACAAAAAATGTCTAAACGTTTGGGCAACGGTGTGGACCCTTTTGATGCCTTGGAAAAATACAGCCCTGATGCCACACGCTGGTATATGATTTGGAATGCTAATCCTTGGGACAATTTAAAGTTCGACACCAAGGGTATTGAAGAAGTTCGCAGAAAATTTTTCGGCACACTTTATAACACTTATGCCTTTTTTGCGCTATATGCCAATGTGGATGGATTTGAATATAAAGAAAACGAAATCGCTTATGAAAACCGACCGGAAATTGACCGTTGGATTCTATCGGAATTAAACAGCATGATTCAAAAAACGACAGATTATTTTGAATCTTATGAACCCACAAAAGCCACACGTGCCATTCAAAAATTTGTTACGGACGACTTAAGCAATTGGTTTGTGCGTTTAAGCAGAAGGCGTTTCTGGAAAGGAGAATATGCACATGATAAAATCTCAGCCTATCAAACTCTGTATCAAACTCTGTTGGCCGTTTCAAAATTAATGGCGCCGGTTGCCCCGTTTTATGCCGACAAATTATACCTGGATTTAATTGCCGCAACCAACAAAGAAAATTTTGAATCTGTGCACCTGGCTGAATTTCCCAAGGCAAAAAAACACGAGATAGACAAAGATCTGGAACGAAAAATGCAAAAGGCACAACTGATTTCATCTTTGGCACTATCATTGCGGAAAAAAGAAAAAATAAAAGTGCGCCAACCTTTGCAAAAAATCATGATTCCGGTATTGTCTGATCAAGACCGAAACGATTTGGAGGCAATCAAAGACTTGGTCTTGGCAGAGATTAACGTAAAGGAAATGGAACTGATAGACGACGCTTCCGGAATTGTGGTAAAAACCATCAAACCCAACTTCAAAATGCTCGGTCCGAAATATGGAAAAGAAATGGGAAAAATCAGTGGAAAAATCAACCAACTCACATCAGAGGATATTGCCCGGTTGGAAAAAGAAGGAGAAATTGAAATTGATTTGGGCGATAAAAAAGTTCTACTGAGTAAAGATGAAGTGGAAATATCCGCCAAAGAAATCACCGGATGGACCATTGCTCAATCCGAAGACGTGCTTGTTGCACTGGACATCAATATTTCCGATGCACTGCGGATGGAAGGAATTGCCAGAGATTTGGTCAATCGTATTCAAAATCTAAGAAAAGATTCAGGCATGGATGTTACAGACAGAATAGATTTATACATCAGCGAAAATTCAATATTAAAATCCGCTTTGGAAACACAAGAAGACTATGTGAAAACGGAAACCTTAGCCGATCAAATTATTTGGAAAAACAAACTTGAAGACGGTAACATTTTGGAGATTGACGAAATTCAAACCGAAATGAAGATTATCAAAAAATAGATTATTCATTGTTAATAACTTAAATGGTGTCATAACAAAATAATCACTAAATTTATCAATCAAAAAATTTGCGCTATGAGCGAAGAGAAAAAAGTAAGATATTCCGACCAAGAATTGGAAGAGTTCAAAAAAATAATCAATGAAAAACTTGAACGAGCAAACAAAGATATTGATGTGCTGAAAAGCTTGCTTCAAAACAACGATATGACCCAATCAAAAATCATTACTTTTGAAGAAAGTGCCTACACTTATTCAAAAGAATCAAACCTAAAACTGATTGGACGACTGGAGCGTTTTGTCAGAGACTTGGAAAACGCGCTTATCAGAATTGAAAACAAATCTTATGGCATTTGCAGAGAAACCGGAAAACTCATCAGCAAAAAAAGATTAGAGGCGGTTCCTCATGCCACACTGAGCATTGATGCCAAAAACAGACAGGACAAAAAATGAGTTTAAAAAAATCTATTTTACTTATTTTCTTTGTCCTATTCATTGACCAAGCTGTCAAAATCTATGTCAAAACCCATTTCATGATTGGGGAGTCCGTTGATGTTTTCAGTTGGTTTAAAATATTCTTCGTCGAAAACAACGGTATGGCATTTGGCGCTGAATTTGGCGGATCTGCCGGAAAATTGTTTTTGACATCGTTTAGAATTTTGGCCATTTTCGGCATTTTTTATTGGCTATATAAAACCATTAAAAACAAAGAACATAAAATACTCGTCACCGCCATCAGCCTGATTCTTGCCGGCGCTATCGGAAATATTCTGGATTCTGTTTTCTATGGAAAAATTTTTACGAACAGCTATCATAATGTTGCCAAAATATTTCCCAAACAAGGCTACACCTCTTGGTTTCACGGGAAAGTGGTGGATATGTTCTATTTTCCCATGTTTGACATTCATCTTCCGGATTGGCTTCCTGTAATCGGCGGAAAATATTTTACTTTTTTTGAACCTGTTTTCAATGTTGCCGACAGTGCCATCACTATCGGTGTTTTTCTGCTTATCATTTTCAATAAAAAAATTTTCAAAAAAGAAAATGATAAAGTTGAGCAAATCATTCAAGAAGTCGTAGATGATACCGATTCCGGAATCGCATAGAAAAAAGTTGCCAATCATTTATTATCTTTGATTTTTATAAAAGCATTATAATTTTTTGGACAGACTGCAACAAATTATCACAACACTTTCAAACAAACCGGGGGTTTATCAATTTCTAGATAAGAACGGCACAATTATCTATGTTGGGAAAGCCAAAAATTTAAAGAAAAGAGTGCGATCTTACTTCAACAAAAATCAGTCGGGAAAAACAAAAGTTCTTGTTTCCAAAATTCATGATATCAAACACATTATCGTTGAAACGGAAACCGATGCCTTGTTGTTGGAAAACACGTTAATCAAAGAATATCAGCCGCGGTATAATGTGATGCTAAAAGACGATAAAACCTATCCTTGGATTTGTATCAAAAAAGAACATTTTCCCAGAGTTTTCCTCAGCAGAACACTTGTCAAAGACGGCTCTGAATATTACGGGCCCTATACATCCGTGAAAACGGCAAAGACATTATTGGGTTTGATTCAAAAACTCTATCCAATTCGCAGCTGCAAATTGGATTTGAATCCGGAAAAAATTGCAAAAAAAAAATATGATGTCTGTCTGGACTATCATATCGGCATATGCAAAGCTCCTTGTGTCGGCTATCAAGATGAAGACGACTATAACGAAAGCATTCGTCAAATCAGAAACATTATCAAAGGAAACTTTAGGTCTGCCCTGAAAGAATTTGAACTGCAAATGCGGAAGCATGCCGTTGATTTGGAATTTGAAAAAGCACAAAAAATCAAAGAGAAACTGGAGTCTTTAGAAAACTATCAGGCACGTTCAACAGTGGTCAATCCTAAAATCAATAATGTCGAAGTTTATAATATTGTTTCTGACGAATCTGTTGCTTATATCAATTTCTTACAAATCGGGCACGGTGCCATCATTCGGTCACACACTTTGGAAATCAAGAAAAAAATGGATGAGTCCGATCAAGAATTGCTGGAGCTTGCCATTGTTGAAATCAGGCAACGCTTTCAATTGAATACACAAGAGATTTATATTCCGTTTGAAATTGGCATTCTCAGCCAACTCAAGAAAAATATTCCACAAATCGGGGATAAAAAACGTTTGATGGAACTTTCTCGCAGAAATGCCGTTTATTATCGTTTGGAAAAACTCAAACAACTCAAACTCACCGATCCCGGCAAACACACCAATAGATTAATGAAACAAATGAAAAAAGACTTGCGCCTATCTGAAGAACCCAGACATATTGAATGTTTTGATAATTCAAACATTCAAGGCAGTAATCCTGTTGCTGCTTGTGTGATTTTTAAAGACGGGAAACCCGACAAAAAGGAATATCGTCATTTTCATATCAAAACGGTTTCCGGTCCGAATGATTTTGCATCGATGGAAGAAATCATATATCGCAGATACAAACGCCTGTTGGATGAAAAGAAAAATTTACCGCAACTCATTATCATTGACGGAGGAAAAGGGCAATTATCTTCAGCGGTTAAAAGTTTAAAGAAATTAAATATCTATGGAAAAGTTGCCATCATCGGCATTGCCAAACGTTTGGAAGAAATTTATTATCCAAACGATAGCGTTCCGTTATATTTGGATAAAAAATCAGAAACACTCAAAGTAATCCAACAAGCCAGAAACGAAGCTCACCGATTCGGAATTGGCTTTCACAGAAAGGGAAGAATAAAAAACAGCTTGCAAACCGAGTTGGAACAAATTTCGGGAATCGGAAAAAAAACAATTCTGAATCTCCTGAAACATTTCAAATCCGTTAAAAGGATTCAGAAAGCTAATGAAAAAGAACTGGCAAGGCTTATCGGAGCACATAGGGCAAAAAAAATTATCAGCTACTTTCACTCTTGAAGATATCAATTTGTTTTATTCACCAAAAAGATGTAAATTGTGGAGACACAATAAAACTGAAAATCATGAAAATAAAAAACAGCATTCAATCGCTTCTTATTCTTTTCAGCGCAATCAGTTTTTTTCAGACAACTTATTCTCAATGTGTTTCTGATGAAAGTCATGTATATCCCTTCAGCTATAACAGCATAAATTATGAAGTTGTTAAAGAAAAGCTCAATTGGACAGATGCCGCCGCATGTGCCGCGTCAAGAGGAGGCTTTCTTGCTGAAATCAACTCTCAGACAGAACAAGATGCCATTTTCTCAAATGTAAACAATGCCGGAATCAATGCATCAAACACCGTTGCCTCAGATGGTGGCGGCGCATCCTACCTTTGGCTTGGAGGCAATGACCTTGCAACAGAAGGCGTCTGGATTTGGGACGGAAACAACGATGGAACTTTCACGCAATTCTGGCAAGGTGGCGTCAATGGAAACCCTGTTAACGGAAGCTACAACAATTGGGGACATGAGCCGGATAATTGGAACAACATACAAGATGCTCTGGGGTTAGCCGTCACAGAATGGCCACTTGGAAGCGGCTCTTTGGGCTCTCCCGGACAGTGGAATGATGTGGATGCCACAAATTCTTTATACTACATTATTGAATATCCGCCGGGAGCCGGTATTGAAAAAAACAAACCAACCGGAATAAAAATTTCTCCCAATCCCAGCTCGGGAAATATTATCATCACTGCTTCCGGCAATCCGGATAGTGCTTTTAATATCAAAATTTATAGTTTGACCGGCATGCTCGTTAAAGAAATCGATGCAAATGATTTGGAAACTCATGTTGATGTTTCAAACTTACCCAACGGTGTCTATGTTGTTGCTCTAAAAACAGATCATAAAATCTCAGCTATTTCAAAGCTCATTATCAAGAAATAGTATCGTTATTTTCCATATCAATTTTCAATCAAAAATTAATGTATAAATAAAAAAACTTTATATATTTGCATTCCCGAAAGCGGGTGTGGTGAAATTGGTAGACACGCTAGACTTAGGATCTAGTGCTTCACGGCGTGGGGGTTCGAGTCCCTTCACCCGCACTTCAAGAACTTCTCAAAATTGAGAGGTTCTTTTTTTGTCTTTATCATAAAATCATTCCAAAGTTTTCTTATATTTGTTCCGGTTTCAAAACGAAAATATGAATATTTTCATCTCAGATCTTATCAAAGCCATTCCTCTAGGGATTTCATTAAGTTTTTTGATTGGTCCCGTTTTCTTTGTGCTTTTGGAAACCAGTGCCACAAAAGGAGCAAGAGCTGCAATTGTATTGGATTTGGGGGTTATTTTTGCTGATATTGTCTTCATTGCCATTGCTTTTTTGGGGAGCTATAAACTATTGGAACAACTCACCAATCACCCTGCTCTATACTCTCTTGGAGGTATGATTATGGGCATATACGGACTCATCACAATCATCAAAAAACCAAAAGAAGAATCTATTGAAAATCAAACCGAGATAGAAATTCCGAAGAATAACTATTTGGCACTATTTGTTAAAGGGTTTTTATTAAACTTTATCAATATCGGCGTTTTGGCGTTTTGGCTTGGAATGATTGTCATTTTTACACCTAAATTGAATTTAGATCCCACCAGAATCCTTGTCTTTTTTAGCGGAATTATTATCGGTTATTTTTTAATGGATCTTATTAAAATATTTTTGGCCAAGCAATTCAAGTCAAAAATGACTCCGAAAAGGGTGGTAAATATCAAACGAGTCATTGGAATTATCTTGTTTGTTGCCGGAATATACTTGATATATGAAGGGTTTTCCGATTCAAAGAATATCGATATCAACAATACAATTGAAAAAATAAATAATATTCAAAAATAAAAGAGGCACCTAGCAGATTCGAACTGCTGTAGACGGTTTTGCAGACCGCTGCCTAGCCACTCGGCCAAGGTGCCTGATTTAAAAGGATTACAAATTTACGGCATTTTTTAAAATCTACCAAATACTATTTTTTTCAAATAATATCCTAAACCTATTTCAAAAATAGACTTGAAATATGACAACAAGTCTATCTGCTTTTTTTCATCAAAACACTAACAGATTCGATATTCCCTCCAACGGGAGGGTTAAGCTTGATTACTTCTACTTCTACCTTCTCTGCAATTGAAAATTCATCGAATATACTGTCTATAATCCGCTTGGCAACAGTCTCCATCAATTTTGCTCTGATTTTCATTTGTTCCATTACAATTTCATTCAGCCTGGTATAATCCAAACCATATTGCAAATCATCTGTTTTAGCAGCTTTGGTCATATTTGTTTTCACCCGAAGGTCAATGCGAAAATCCGCACCTATTTTTTCTTCCTCTTCCATACAACCATGATAACTGTATGTTCTGATATTTGAAAGTGTTATATATCCCATATGGTTTCTTTTGAAAGGAACAAAGTTAGTCTAAATCATAAAAAAACAAAACATTATGCCGACAAATCAATTTTGAGCACAAAAAAAAGTCCCGTGAATTACGAGACTTTTCCGTATCTGAGAAGAACAGGAACTATTCTTCCGTTTTTTCTTCTTTGAACAATTCTTTAGAAATGATTTCATCATATACATTCTCAGGGAGTGCTCCGGGTTGCATCATGGGAGTTCCTTCTGTAGGGATGAACAAAATGCTGGGAATACTTCTGATGCCAAACATGCCTGAAAGTTCTCTTTCCGTTTCAGTGTCAACTTTATACACCTTCAATTTTCCTTCATACTTATCAGAAAGATTTTCCATAATAGGAGCAACCATTTTACAAGGTTGACACCATTCCGCCCAAAAATCTACAATCGCAGGAATATCTCCCTTGTATTTCCACTCTTTTTCATTTTCGTAATCGAAAATTTCATCTTTAAACATTTGTAATGTTAGATTGATTGTCGCCATAACTTATTTTATAATTTTAATAATTGGGTGCAAAGGTAAGAATTATTCTGATTCCCCAATATTTAATATGTAACTTTTATTACTCAAACTTGAACTCTATATTTTTTTTGAAAAAGGCAATTTTTATGCATGAAAAAACAAAATACTCAATTCAAAAACCGGATAAAAAATTTTCAAAAAAATTTTGCTTGGTATCAAATTTCATTCTATATTTGCACTCGCAAACGAGCAAAAATTCCTCCATAGCTCAGTTGGTTAGAGCACCTGACTGTTAATCAGGGTGTCGCTGGTTCAAGTCCAGCTGGAGGAGCGACCTTAAAAGTCGACTAATCATCTAGTCGGCTTTTTTTATATGATGAAATTTTATGTTTACATACTATATGCAGAAAAAAATGACAAATTTTATGTCGGACAATCTCATGATTATATCAAACGGCTAAAACATCACAACTCAGATAATAAAAATACTTTCACATCAAAATATAGACCCTGGAAATTAGTTGCTGTCTTTGAAGCGGGGAATGACAGAGGACAAGCAATGAAACTCGAGCAATATATTAAAAAACAGAAAAGTAAAAACTTGTTGTTACAATTGATAAATCCGGATTTTAAACCAACCGGAAAATTAGCTCAGTTGGTTAGAGTCCCGCACATGCGGGATTAATCAGGGTGTCGCTGGTTCAAGTCCAGCTGGAGGAGCGACCTTAAAAGTCGACTAATCATCTAGTCGGCTTTTTTTATATGATGAAATTTTATGTTTACATACTATATGCAGAAAAAAATGACA
>Ga0256846_1000773_pt1 | contig 11565 bp, 5 predicted proteins | sample TevniametaG_FD_189098 | JGI IMG/M metagenome (GOLD analysis project Ga0256846, IMG submission 189098) | Tube worm associated microbial communities from hydrothermal vent at the East Pacific Rise, Pacific Ocean - Tevnia | ecosystem: Host-associated > Annelida > Integument > Unclassified ...
AGCGAATCAAACGTCGGGCGGTCGATATAATCTATATAGCTATATCCCAGCGGCAGGAAATATTTATTTTTATAGACCTTAAGGGTTCCAAAGGATCGCCAGAATTCGTATCCGGGCGGAACCATTTTCGGGTTACGGGCAAGAAAATATTTAACGCTGAGCAATGCATGTAACCGGTTACGCCGGTCCAATCCTTCTCGATAGGAGGCCAGGCGGGGCGATTTCAGTGAAAGCCGCATCGTTTGATTAAAATCCACTATGCCCGGTCTCACGAACCCCAGGTATCCTCTTGTGCCGTAAAACCCCTGCACAATGGCAGCATTGCGGGAAATTTTATCGCCCTCGATACGATAAAAGCCATTGTCATTCGATCGAATAAATTTGAGCGCATTTAATGTATCGGCCTCGAAATAGATTTCGCCTTTTTCAATAAAGTCTGAATCAATGCTGCTGTGCAGGTTTCTGGATACAGTGGTGCGGGCGGATACGGCCAGCTCGATCACCACAATAAGCAGAAGAGCCCCTTTCATTGACTTTACAGAGCCCCGGTGCCGTATGATAAAAAACCCCATGCCGTAAATAATCAGAAACCCGATAACCTGGATCAGTACGCGATTGTCAATAATATGGATTCCCAATGCCCCGAAGGCGACCCGCCATCCTGCCAGCATAAGGCTTAGAAGCAGGACCGCGATTAAAGCGGTCCTGGTTTTCAATGCATCATTTGTAGAAAAGAAGGCATCAATCGCGCAGGACGATAAGATAATCAAGAGTATCGACACGTACATAATCGTGTGTTTGTACGTGGGGCTGGCAAACGCATTCCCAATTGTCCGGACAATCGGAAAGATGAAGTAAATCGCACAGACGCCCAGAACAAACATAAACGCCCGTTTTTCCGCCTTATTTTTATTTCCCACAAACAGAGTCGGGATAATAATCAGCCCGATCAGTCCAATATAACTGGCCGGGACCTCCAGATAGTTATGGCCTCTGAAATGTTCCCAGGATCCCAGCAGGTCATTGGAGAAAAATCGGCTGAATACCGTTGTCCTGGCATATATCCAAGGGCTGGACGTATTGAAAATTTTGGTAATCCAGTCCAGAATTGAAAAATGTGTCAGCGCACCGCCTCCCCGGGCGGATGTTGAGAAATAATAGGCTTCCGGAAAAACAAAAAATGCACCAATACCGATACCGAGCGCATATAGACCGCCAAACTTAAGAAAAAAGAAACGCGTCTCCCGGTTCCTAAGACCAGACACCATGATAATGCGAAACAGACCGTAAATGAAGAAAAAGAGTGCAAACTGGTATAATTGGAAAACAGTCCTCAGCCCAACAAGGCCAAGGGCCAGCACAAACAACACCCATTTGCCATCCTGGAACCATCGTTCAAAGAGGAGCAGCATCAGGGCGGCAAATACGGCATAATTCTGATAATGGTACCAGTGCCCATTGATCACCATGTACCCGCTGAAAGCGTACATCAGCGCGCCGATGATACAGGCATAAGCACTTATTTTCAGTTTTTTCAAAAAGGCAAAAAAAAGCAACCCGGCCGACAGCAGTTTGAGCATGGCAGCATACGGGATCAGATAAGGAATATTATCTTGCCCGCCAAGGACAATCAGGATGTCAAACGGATTGTAATTCGCCATCAATCGAAAAATATTCATCCCCAGTTCAAACTGAAAAGACCAGAAGGGACACTTTCCGGATAAGAGCGTTTTTGACCGAAAAAACAACTCGGGAAATGACTGGGTCAATGTGTCGGATGAAAACCGCGTAAACAGATAGGCTCTCTGAAAAAACAGGTATTCCCTGTAGACAAATACAGAAATACACAGCATCAGGAAAAGGAGAATACGCCAGCCATTGCTTTCAAAAAAAGCATCGTGGCCATCTCTTGAGTCAAAAAGCGTCTGTTTGGGTGAGTCAGGCAATGGCGCGAAAGTTATAATAGGAGGTGGTCCAGGCAGATAAGCGTGACATTCAGATGAAAGACATGAAACGGTTACTAAAATCTTCTAAATATTTTTCTGTAGATATTTCCCAGACGGGTAAGGTTGATGTCCGGGTACTTTTTGACAACAAACTGGACAACATACATAATCAAAATATTTTTAAGGCCAGGCCCGCCGCCAAATGCCTCGTATTTTGAAAATTTGGATATCAGATAATGCTTTCCGATCCTTGATAACTCCTGCCCGGTGATATCGTACCGGCTGTTTGTTACCCGTACCCTCTCTTGAGCAGTCTTTTCCATCCTACACCGGCCGATTTTTACGTAGATAATGATTCATTCTGATAAAGGGGTTTCTTTTTAAAGCCGAAACCGGATAGTCCCACAGATGCATTTGGTTTTTTTTCATTTCCACGGGGAGCGCATGGGTCCCATGAATATCATCAACGTGAGCGATGTTCTTCAGCATTTCAACTTCACCCGCCGTTGGAAACGCAATTTTGCTAGTCAGTAAATACCGCGCCCAGGGTTTGAGATCTTCGAACCGCATCCCCAGAACCGCCATGGCAGCACCGAACCGGGCAGCGCCATCAAATATGCCGTCCTGCAAGGGAGCAAAATAGCGATCCTGGGCTATTTCCGCCTGGCCGACAGTATCATCGGTTCTTCGAAAAACAAGCTCACAATCACTGCCTACCATCCGATAGCCCTGCAGCGTGGGATGCGGCGCCCGAAACGCTTCTTCAAAAAGATCCCTATTATACATGACCGTGCTGGCGGCAAAATCAAATTTTTCCCGATCATAGATAACCCCTTCCACTGAGTTGTCCTCTGTGGTTGGATATGGAATTCCTCTGCTGGCGGCAAAAAGATATCCGTGAAACCGCGGTTTATCACTGCGATGCCTGACCGCATCGTATAGCAGACGCTGAATTGTCCCCATCCATCCAACATCGACAAGCGCCACATCACGTTGCTCAAAAAATTTTTCTTTTTCTAGATATTTTTGCAGGGCATCGTTATGCGGCCGGGTTTGCCGTTTTATTTCTGCCTGAAAATCGCTGTCTTCAAGCAAATACACAAACTGGTAATGTATTTCATGGGTCCATCCCTTATGCAGGCTGCTCAATGGATCATCTTCCCGCAGGCCATAACGCTTCAGGAAAGGCCCGAGGGGTTTTATGTCCAGGCTGAAAACCCGGCATAAATCCCGCATATCCCGGTTACCCGGCGGCAGGAAGGCGAAATCAGCCTTTGTCTGAGCCAGCCCCTGGTAGGCGCAGCTGGCAGCGGCCAGCGCCATCCGGCTGACATACAGGTAGCGTGCGTCCGGAATCTGGGAGGCAGGAGAAATAAACGGCATCGCCCGGTCCCAGAATTTTTTAAACGTCAGCCCTTCTCTGGAGAAAAAAAAGATGCGTTTAATCCCGATTTCCCGTATTTTTTCTGCAACACCCATCGTGAACGCTCCCACCAGAGGCGCAAAGAACGTATATCCTTCAACGTAAAGCGGATTTTTGGGATCATTTTCACCTTCCAGCGGGGCCATCAGCTGCTGAACCTGACGGCCTTTCCAGTACGGCCGGACATGCGAAAAAACGGTGTGTATTTTAGCAACTGTCTTGCGATATTTTTCACCCTTATCCGAAATTATCAGTGAACGGATCCCATATTCCAGGGGCCGCAGACCATCCGAGAAAGGATTGTCGCCGATATGCATCCACCGGTCAGCATTCAGGCCAAACTTCTTCGTCAGCATGGGGAAGGCCCTGCCGGATGCCTTGGCCAGAAATGTATCTGCCGAGGATATCACATCAAGAACATACGGCATCAGTCCAAAATGGTCCATCAGGCGCTTAAGATGGGGCGACGGCAGATAGATGTCCGATACAATCAGGATCTTTTTTCCCCGGGCATGCAACGCCTGTATCCATTCCACCAGTTCGGCCCGGGGAACGATCATGGCCGCTTCTATCTGAAGTTCATACGTCGTTACTTCTTCGAGAATCCCATCGGTCATCTTTTCTTTAAATATCTGCGAAAGGGCCCGATACATATAGTCTGGATACCGCGCCTCATGGTCATCAAATTTTGTGCCGGTATCCGCGCGCTGCTCGGTTTCATACCGATCGCGCAGCGCCTGAGCATCTTCCCACGAAATATGTATCCCCAATGACCCGGCCATGCCGGCAATATATCGCGCCACAGCCGGCTTAACCATATCTGGATCGTGGACCCGCCGGATAAACAGGGTATCGAAAAGATCGAAAGAGATCGTATCGTACCCGTCGATCATCGCCTCGGCATGTTCGATCAAGGATTTTAAATCATGGAAGGTTGTCAGTTCCATCTATTGGCCACTCGCTTCAATTTCCGCCCGTACATGAAAAAGTTCATTTTCCAGTTCGATCAATCGATCCGTACCGGCTGACACAATGGGTCGCAGCGAATCCGGGACCTTCGCCAGCATATACTTGCGGATCACCTGTTTGTCCTGTTCACGCCCAATAACTGCTGCTTCTCCAAGGGTATTCCCGCCATGAATACGATAAAACAGCAGTTTGTCATCTTCCAGATAGATCACCTGACCTGGAAAATTCAACATCACTCTGAAAATGTAATCATAATCATGCAGGTATCGCAAAGAGCAGAAATCTCCAACCTGCTTCACCGCGTCCTTTCGCATAAACAGGTTGGATGTCGTTACCATGAAATTACCTTTTAAAAAGGCCGTGTATAGATCTCCACTCTGCTTATAGAAATCACGGTTTTTCTTGTGCCACAGGTGCCACCCGAAATCGGGATCGGTGATTTCATCGCCATTTTCATCAATGGGCTGAACATCTGTAAAAACGCATGCCGATTTTGTTTTCTTCAAGGCAGCCAATAAGCATTCCAGACGGTTGGGGGGATAAATATCGTCGGAATTGAGGATGGAAACATAATCCCCTCTGGCTAAATACAGGCCACGGTTAATCGTGTTGAACGCATCCTGGTTTTCCTGTTCTATATATGTCAGCCTCGAATCATCATATCCCTGAACGATTTCCCCCGTTTGATCAGTTGAACCATCATTGATCACAATCAATTCAAGATTTTGCCAGGATTGATTCAGTACGCTTTCCACGGCCAAGCCGACAAATCTCTCGTGATTGTAGGCGGGAATTATTACGGATACAAGATTCTTTTTTCTAAAAAGCATGTCACTCATTCCATGGCCGGATGTAACAAACCAGAATTCAGCTATCCTTAAAAAGACAGGGCATTGATAAAACATCCACCTGAAGAATGACTTTTCCCCGTTTTAAATGCCAGTGTCTCCCCTATCAGCGTCCCATATGCGTTAGTGGCCACTAGCCTGAAAACATAGGTGGTATCCTTTTCCAGGTCCTCAACAGTGACCGAAAGCGGGACATTGTCAAATCCAGTTCCCACATTCACCTTTTCTGTCTGGTGACCGAAACTCGCATCAACCCCATATTCAAAGTAAGCAATAGTCATAATACCCTGGGGGTTCACCTGGCCATTTAAAACAGCCGAAGTTATCGTGCCATCCGTGGCATTGAGCGTGGTCACTGTCGTTTTCGGCAAGGTATTAAACCAGGTATCGGCCATTATTTTATACCCGGCATTATTTGGATGACGCCCGTCAGCCGTCAGTGAGTTCCAGTTCCCGACAAGAGCCGAATATTGATCGGACAGCAGCACGTTCTTTGAATGTGCCAATTCGGCAATTTGTGGATTATAGTCAACAAGAAGATTTTTTCCGGAATTTTCCTTGGTATCCGGAGGCAGTGTCGCAATAATCGGTGAAATCTGATGCTGCAGACAGATAACGATCATACCTTTGAGGTATTTCAGCGTTGAATGAGATGAAATCCCGAAAATCGGATCGTTTGTCCCCTCCAGCAAAAGGACATATCTGGCAGGATGCAGGTTTAAAACACTGCTCAGCCGGCTGAATCCTTCCATTGATGTTTCCCCGCTAACCCCGTAATTCAACACCTGTGTCGGCCAGCCAACGCCGAGGGTCCGTGCTTCCAGATACGGTTCATATCCGCCAACCCGGCGGCCATCGCCATTGTAGGTAATATACGGTATCCCCTGGGTGATACTGTCACCAAAAGCGATGATAATATCTTCACCCGCCTCGGGCTGCGCGGACTTTGGAAGCGACGATACCTTTTCCTGTGGTGCGCTGCCCATGTCACGAAATCGAAATGCATTTTTTCCGCCATTGACCTGCAGACAGACTGTCGAAAGCTCCGGGGATCTCACGAATTCGGGAAGGTCCGGCATGGCAGCCGCGGCAGTATCTAAAAAGGCCCGATATGCATCTCCTGTTTCAGCCACTTCATCTGACCATACGCCCCCGGCCCATTCAGTCACCATGTTCTGGATACCATGATCACCATACCCGGCCCATTGCACTCGAATCGTTCCATCACGATCTTTCCAGATCACCGGCAGGGTATCCGGCGTCGTATTATCATGGTTGATCCTCAAAGGCACCGTCCAGGCCGCCCCGTCCCATTGAGAAACAAAAATATCGTCATCCTGGCCGTCAAATCCGGCCCATACAAGCCAGGGAATATTATTATCGTCAACTACAATGGATGGAGACGTATTGGATGAGAAAGGACTCGGAATCTTTTCCGGAGATGACCATTCATTTATCTCAAATACAGAATAATACAGATCAGTGCCTTCATCGGAAATGGTGGACCAGACCGCCCAGACTCTCCCGTCCGTTCCAGTGCCAATCGTGGGGGTTGTATTCATCCATTCATTTTCAGTTAACGGGATTTTTTCTTCCCAGTCCGCTCCTTTGTATCGGCTGTAATAAATCTGATAGTTTTCTCCATTATTTTCAGCCCAGACAAGATCCGTATGTAACTCTTTTTGGCCGGTAAGGTTCTGTGCCAGTGCCGGCAAGGGGATTGCCGCCCCGGTAGCCAACACCAGAATAACCGCCCAAACTGTCATTTTAATTTTTTCCAATATCTGTTCCATGATCAAATCCCTGTATATAAGTCATCGTCAAATCTTTTGGTCATATTCATTTCATCGATTGTACCCGCGTCGTACATTCTCGGCAGGAGACCCTCTCTGTTTAAACAAAGCGCCCTCATCTGTCAGCAGCAGGTTGGGGTTGTAGTAAGGATCACCCCTTTGGATGATATTATTCCACTTGTGTTGGAAAAAAAGGATTTCTTTGTGGAACCGCATTTTTTTTCCCGGCGTTTCTTCATACCCCCTTGAAACGGATTCGTGATGAATCGCTTCGCAATGGGGGGTAAAAATATTGAGAAATTCTTTCTGTCGTAACTGCAGGCAAAAGTCAATATCATTTAATGAAACAGAAAGGTTATCCTCGTCCAGTCCTCCGGACTCAATGTATAGTTTTTTCCGGACCATCAGCATGGCACCGGAAACCGCGCTGACATTTTGTATACACGCCAACCGATTTTCATATCCTGGCGAGTCACCAGGTGCCTGCCGATAGGCATGGCCGGCAAACCCGGCCACGCCAATGATAACGCCGGCATGCTGAATGGTATGATCCGGATAATAAAGCTTGCCGCCAACGGCACCGACACACGCTCTCTGTGCATGTTCAATCAGCGCCTCAAGCCAGTCGGCGCGCATGATCTCAATATCATTATTTAACAGCAGAATGATGTCGCCAGTGGACAGGGAAACGCCAAAGTTATTCAACCGGGAGTAGTTGAATGGGATCGGCAGATCAGTAAAACGGATCCGTGGATCCAAATGGCCCAGTTCATCGATCACATCAGCGGTATCCGAACGTTGGCTGCCGTTATTGATCCCGATAATCTCAAAATTCGAGTAACTCGATTTATCTAAAATGGTGCGGATACAGGTATTTAAATATCCAGGGCGATCCCTGAAAGGGATAATAATGCTGATCCGCGGGTTGCCGGTGATATCCCTTTTTACCCGGTAAACCGCCGGCAGAGATGTTTCACTGATCGCTCCCTTGACCTGTCGCCTGTCCAGGGCATCGGCCAGCACCTGTTTTTGGACAGCTGCCCGGCCCTGGGTCGCTGTTCCCCCCCCCCAGGACAGTGCGTGCCTTCGATGATGGGAAAGAACCTTGGGAATATGATATATTTTTTCAGCTTTTTCCGTCAGTTCAAGCAACATGGCGTAATCAAGAGCGCCGGCCCAATGACGAGGCAAGCCATCTGACACATTAACAAGATCTTTTTTAAAAACAAAGAAATGGCCGATATAATTGACAGATAAAAGTAAATCCGGCGAGAAGTCCGGTTTGTAACGCCATTCAGCCGATCGTCCGGTTTCATCTATCCGGCTGGTATCCGCATAGATAATATCGACATCCTGCGCCTGAATCACCCGGCATATTTCGTACAGCGCTTCCATTGCCAGCTGATCGTCCGGATTCATCATTGCCAGATAGTCGCCGACGGCCATTGCCGCCGCAGCGGCATATATGGAAAGATCTCCTTTTCCTTTTGTTAAACAAAATTTTACCGATGGTTTTATTTCCGGATAACGATTAAAAACAGATTCCGCCACTTTTTTCATGGCGGTGCCTCCCACCAGACATAGCTCCCACCGGCCATATATCTGCCGGCCAACGGAAACCAGCATTTTTTTGAAAAGTGCCTCGTCCATTTCATGGCCACCGACCAGCAGACTGATCAGCGGTCGGCGCGGCATCTTTTCGATTAATGCATTGGGGATCCGATTTTCTCTGATTCCCACATCCAGGTAATGGCTCAACGGATCGGTTCCAGATTGAAGCACATCGGGGTATTTTTTCATATAAAACCGCGTATCGAAAAGGGGGCCCGGCGAAAGCCGATTTCGCCATCCCTGGTGGCGGAAATGCAGAGATATCGGCTCCTCGATCCGAGATGGCCGGGGAATCTGCTGAAGATAATATCCGCTGTCAAACAGAGGATGCGGATCTCTTCCCTGCGCGGCACCGGTCTCAATGTAGTGGACCAGCGGGTTGACACCCGATTTTTCAACATCCGGATTGTTTCGAAAATAAAATACTGTATCAAATAACGGGTCCGGCAGGTATCCCCTGGCTGCTCCTTCCCGAATAAAATGTACCAGCGGTTTATCATCTGATGCAGCGGCATCAGGGTATTGCTTTTGATAAAAAACCGGGTCAAAGAGTGGGCAGGGACTGCTCTCCGGGATTTTATCCGTGGTCAGATAGTATATTAACGGGTTGGCTTCCGCAGCATCAGTGGTCGGGAGCCGGGTCAGGTAATAATCTGGATCAAACAGGGGATGCGGCGCCCGTTTTTCGGCGGCGCCGATCCGCAGGAAATGGACCAGCGGATTGATGCCGGCCGACGCTACGTCCGGATAACGCTTCAGATAAAATGATGTACTGAACAGCGGATGCGGATCTCTCCCCTGCGCGGCGCCGGTCAAAATATAGTGAACCAGCGGGTTGGTTCCATTTTTTACTAATTCCGAATTTTCAGACAGGTAATAGGCCGGGTCAAAAAGTGGATGTGGCGACATCCCCGCCGCGCCCCCCGTCTGGATAAAATGCGCCAGTGGATTACGTCCATCGTCGGTGATTCCCGGATAACGCGCCAAATAATAGCGCGTATCAAACAGCGGGTGCGGATCTTTTCCCTGCGCGGCACCAATTTGAATATAATGAGCCAGCGGATTCAGACCGGAAGCGCCGGCGGCCGGATTTTTTTCAATATAGTAGACCGGTTCAAACAATGGGTGTGGAAGACGGCCCTCTTCAGCCCCATATAGCAGATAATGATCAAGCGGTGAAATGCCCAGTGCTTTTACATCCGGATTGCCGGACAGATAAAAAGCCCGGTCAAAAAGTCCGGACCGTTCAATCGCCGAATACTGCCCGGTCAGACGGAATCGGCCTGTTTTCATCCGGCACAGCCCGTTTCTCCCCAGCATACCGGCCTTGCGCAGGGGCGCAGTCATTTTCCAGGAACTGGACCGAAGCAGCATTGTCCTGGCACTTTTTTCGGCGGCCACTGCCTTTTTCAGATGGGCAGCCTGCCCTGTTGCCTGATTCAATCCGGCCTTCAGCTGCTGAACCTGTTGCTCAAGTGCCCGCTTTTTCGCAAGACAGCTGTCCGTATCGGCAATTCCGTTCCGTACCATTTCCTCCTGTCCGGTCAATCTTTCCCGATATTTTTTCAGAAGAAGATGGATCGCATCCCTGCTGGCCGCCCGAAATCTGAGAATAAACACGACTTTCTGAACCGGGGTATTAAATGTATTAACAATTATTTCGGGTGAGCTGGTGGCGAAAAAGAGCCGGCGGTCCTCCCTGAATGCGGCATTTGTCGAAAAACAATCCACCGCATACTTTGTCTTCTGATCCTGATGGATCTGAATTTTCAGTAAATCCATGATCAGGTAATCATCAACAGGTTCCAGACGAAGTTTCCGTACCGATTTTACCGCTGGTATCTTAAATTCCAGTCTAATTTCTTCGTTCTGAACCGTCGTCGGGGTACCCGGCGAAAGGGACAGACGCTCACCAACTGTCTCAACCTGCAGCCGGATGTTTTGCATTGGTGAACTGTTTGATATCATATCAAATTATGCCTGGTACGCAATCAGGTAATGGATTTAAATGCCAATGGATCCCGATATCTTGTGTAGTGCAATGCCCGGTTCACACAGCGAATTTTATCCGGTGAAGCGATTTTGATAAAAGAAGACAGAAACCGATGATCAGAGGCACCCTGGTGCCAGGCCTCAAAGCCCCCCAGGTCCTCGATCACCCGGCGCCGGTAAAGCGCCAGGGGCCCGATGAAGAATCGAACCGTCGCGGATTCGCTGAAGGGACACAATCTGTAAATCGAAGCCATTTCACCATCATTGACCGAGGGAGCGGAATGAATGAGCGCCAGTTCACTGTTTTGATTCAGGCGCTTTACAAAAGCCAGAAGCGCATCGGCTTTCAGAAAAAGCCGACTATTGAGGAAAACGATATACTCACCAGAAAGCGCCCGTATACCTTTATTGGCCAGGAGACTGAATGAAGACCGTGCATCAGCATTGATGACCGTGATACGCGTATCCTTTTCGGCCAGACGCCGAATAGTATTCCGCCTATCCGAAGTATCCGAGGAGCCGTTCACGACAGCCATCCGCCACCGGGGGTACAGCTGAGACAGTACCGATACAATAACACCCGATAAAGATGTTAACTCATCACCATCGGCAATCAGAACCAGGTCCACCGTCGGTTTATACGCTATTTTTTCAATTTCGGGGTGTGGCCAGCGCTCTTTCTGACTGCCCGAATAAATATAGTGGACAATGGGGCCGTCGCCCGAAAATTTCTCCAGCTCCGAATTGTTTTTCAGGTAATATTTTATATCAAATCCGGGATGCGGCGACAGATTCTTTCCACGTCCAACCTTTACATAATGCGTTAAGGGGGATTGATCTGCCGGCAGATGGTCGGTTATCTGCGATAAATAGTAATCCGAATCAAAAAGCGGGTGGGGATTCTTGTGTTTGCCGTCGATCAGGTAGTCGCTCAACAGGTCATCTTCCCGACTGGGCCGGTCCACACCGTATTGGGCCAGATA
>Ga0256846_1000775_pt1 | contig 11542 bp, 9 predicted proteins | sample TevniametaG_FD_189098 | JGI IMG/M metagenome (GOLD analysis project Ga0256846, IMG submission 189098) | Tube worm associated microbial communities from hydrothermal vent at the East Pacific Rise, Pacific Ocean - Tevnia | ecosystem: Host-associated > Annelida > Integument > Unclassified ...
TGCATCAGTACTTGCGATGAAGCCTAAAGCTCTTCTGCTTGATGAACCCACTGCAGGACTGGACACTGATGTAAAAAACCGAATCAAGGATGTCTTAAAAAAATCAGACATTGCTTTTTTAATTGTTGCCCATGATTTTAATTTTCTTAAAAGTGTCTCTTCAGGCATTATATCCATGGGTGATGGAAAAATACTGCTTGATGATCAGATACATATTCACCATCATGAACATATCCATACATATGGTCATAATCCCCATACCCATGTTTAAATTTTTTTTGAAAATTACTTAATGGAGAGCAGGCCACTTGATTTGAAAAAAGAGTTATATAATCATCAATCCTGCAGCAGCACGCATTTTTTGTAAGCATTGTATGCGTAAAACTGCACATACCATTTGTCAGCATTTAGATTGTTTTTTGCATTGCTGTTATTAATAATCTGTTTAAAAAGCCTTAATGAATTAATTCCAGGGTCTATTTCTGATAAGGATTCCATGGCGCAATATCGCACATTCATTGAGTCATCTTTAATAAGGTCAGTTAAAAGAGACCTGCTCTGCATATTTTTCAGCAGCGCAAGATTTTTTGCAAGCCAATACTTTTCAACAGAGTTCCCTTTTATTAACTGGGAGGCGATTAATGAAAAGTTTTCAATTTCCAGCTTTTTTTTGTGGATAATCCTGAGTGCAGTAATACGATCCCGGGATTCTGCAGAATATAACATGCTTTTGATCTTTGCAGCATCTGGTTCTTTTAATATCTCAGGGTTCAGATAAAAAAGAAGACCAATGATCAGCACAGCAGTCATGGTGCTTGCCAGGAGGTTTGAATTTTTTTTGATTCTGATAATGAAAAAAAAGAGCATAAATAGAAGATAGATAAAAATAAATAATAAAACAGGATATCCTGGATAAATACCAAATGAGCAAAGTGTTCTTAAAATTTTCTTTGAATCCACCATGTCAGAGTATTGATTCAGATATTTTTCAGGGTTTAAAAGGAATCTTTCAGGAGACACTCTGAATAAAGGCTGGTTATTTTGGATAAATTCAAGTTGTGATTTAAAATTGTTTTGAATAATTAAAGAGTCATATAATTGTTTATTTACAGGCAGAAAACCAAAGCGGAAAAGAACTTTCTTAATACTTTCCTGGTTTTTAATACCAGGATCAACCCAGCACGGTTTAATCTGTTTTTGCATCTTGTTTTGTACAGTTTCAGAAGCAGTCAAGGTATATTTATAATAAAAAGTATTCAGGGTCTGGCCAAGGCTGGTGGATAACAGGAGAGAATCTCTAATTCTGGGGAACAGATCATCTTTATCATAAACATATAAAGAGGTGCCGACAAGTGTGATTGAAATTACAATGGGTAAGAAAACAGATGATATAGTATAAACAGATTCCCTTGTAATAAAGAAAAGAGAGATAATAAATGCAATTGTAAAAGCAATTATTATACCGGCAGTGGAAGTGATAAACAAAGATCCAAGAATGATATTTTTTAAATTAAGCAGGGAAGACAGCACAATTGAATTTGGGACAACCAGATGCCCTGCTTGTTTTAAGAGTATTGTCTGAAAATAGAGGTTCTGGGCTGCAATATAGGTGATAAAAAAGAAATAAAATCCAAGAATAATAAGAACAATTGGGAATGTTATAATAAAAGCTTTTCTCATAATTTAATTTTAGTTAAAAAAAGTAAAAAAAGCGCATTCAAGGTAAAAGAGTAATGAATGCCGAAAATGCGCTTTTTATTGTAATGTAAAGTAAATTAATTAAAAACTTAAAATCAATGTTCTTTTTGTTCTTCACCCCATATAGTATCATAGAGTGATTTCAGTATAACATAGGTCATGCCTATTCCAAGGATTGACAGGGCATACCAGAGGCCTCCAAAAAATAAGAGATGTCCGGCATCCCAGGCCCATTCAAAACTAAAAGGAAACATAATTATTCTCCACAATTAAATTATTATTTTTTTTCTTCCGAAGCTGCTTCCTGAGCCGCCTTAGCTTCTTTATCTGCCTTAGCTTTAGCAGCTGCAATTGTTTCAGGGTATAATTCCAACTCCTGGGGAAATACCGGCAGATAACGATAGGTAATTGAAATAAGAATAATACCATATGCAACAGGAAGAATTGTGGTTGCAATCTCCTGCCAGCTTGGAAAGTAATGTGCCCACTGGTCAAAGGTCATAACCGGTACAGCCATAACCTGTAAAACCATAACCCATCTGTTAAGGCAGACACCCAATACAGCTAAAATTAAACCAATTACCAGAAACGTTGAGTTTTCTCTGGAGGGTTTAATAATAAGAATAAAAGCAGGAACAATACCGCCAAGTATAATTTCAGCAAAAAGAATCCACATGCCATAGACACCATGTCCGTAAAAATCTGAAATATTAAATCCCATATTGGGAGCTGTGACATTTGCCCAGTAAATGGTATCAATGATTTTTGCTGTAATATATACAAGGATCATCCAGCCTGCAATTTTTGCAAGCAATCTTATGACATTATCCTTAACAAGCTTTTTACCCGTTACTTTTTCAACAATTTTTGTAACAAGTATGGTAAAGGTCGGGCCATAGGCAGCAGCTGAAAAAGTATACAGGAAAAATGTCCATGGCCAGACAAGAAGTCCTTCCCTGAATCCAAAAGGGCGGCCGTACAATACTCCGGTTACTCCGCCCAGGGAACCCTGGTGAAAAAATGAAAGAAAGGCACCTGTTGCAGCAAAAACAGCCATAATACCGTGCATATTGTGGTTAACATTATGTAAAAAAGGTATTTTAAAAAGCTGCTTGTTTTCCAGGATATTGGGTACAAACTCAATAGTCAGCACTGCAAAGTAACATGTAAGGCAGAATGCTACCTCTGTAAGCATTGAATGTACATTGGCATGCCAGAAAATAAACCAGCCCCTGAGGGGTTGGCCAATATCAATGGCAAGTATGAGCAATGCAGAGCTGTAACAGATGAAACCTATAATCACAGCAAAGTTGATTATATTTTTTAATTCATCAATACCAAAAATATATTTTAAAAGGCCTGTAAAAAAAGCACCGCCTCCAACGGCAATAACAGCAAGGTCGGCCCATATCCAGATGGCAAAACCATAATAATCATTCATGTTTGTCTGATTCAGCCCCTTGAACCAGCATAGGAACATGCCTATAACGCCCCAGAGAAGGACAGCGCCTGCAGCTGCTATCCCAATGGCAAACATTGGAAAGGAACAGCGTTTAGCACCATCAGGTATTAATGCAGAATCCATAATTATAAACTCCTAGTAAAATATTGAATATTAAATTTTAAAGATCTATTCATGGTCACTTTTTGCTTTATGAAAGCTTTTCACCTTTTCCCATTCGCCCTCAAGGTAATTATCACCGGCTTTTCTGACCCACTCTTTTTCCGAGATATAATAAACTTTTGGGTTGGTTCCTAATCTTTCCAAAAGGCGGAAAGCTTTAGGATTACGTGGTTTACCACTGTGATGGGGGTCAGGCTGAACAAGTTTATGAATTGCATGTTTACGGTTGTTCAGGTCACCAAATGTGATTGCACCTGCAGGGCATGCCTGGGTACAGGCAGTCTGATACTCCTCTTCATGAATATCTTCTCTATCTTCAAAATAGGCCTTGTCTTTAGCAGCCTGGTATCTATGGAAGCAGAAGCTGCACTTTTCAACGACTCCGCGCATTCTCACGGAAACATCAGGGTTTAAATATTTTTCCATATTTTCAGGCCATTCAGGGTCCCACCAGTTAAAATGACGTGCATGGTAAGGACAGGCTCCCATACAATACCTGCATCCAAAACATCTGGTATATATCTGGCTTACAATTCCGGTTGAATGATCGTAATCAGTTGCCGTTGCAGGGCAGACAGAAACACATGGTGAATGTCCATGGTCTCCTTTGCCTCCGCAATGCATGCATGGCCTTGGCAGGTAACATATTTCCGTGTCTGGAAAAGGTTTACCATTGGTTAGTTTAAATACCTTCATCCAGGTTATACTGTCTTTTTTGTTGGATTCATCCACTTTAAAAGGAACGTTATTCTCAGACATACATGCAACCATGCAGGAACCGCATCCTGTACATTTGTCCAGATCAATAGCCATTCCAAACTTATGTGTCTTTCTGTGTTTTTGTTCTTGTGTCATCAGAACCTCTTTTGCATATTATCTGTTAAACCTTGGAAATGCTGGCAGCAATTCCCCAGGCAGCATCTTGTCCGGAAATTGGTTCAATAACAGGAGCAATAAGTTTATTAACATTTACTCCTTTGCCAGCAACATATTCATTATCCAGTGTGTGTCCGAGACCTTGAGCCATTCCAATTACTCCAGGCATGATTCCATCAAAGATATTTATTCTTACCATTGCAGAACCAAGCGGTGTTGTAATTTTTGCCTTGTCACCATGACTGAGCCGCAGCTTTTCAGCTGTCCTGGGGTTGATCTCAACCAGCATATCCTTACCCTTTATAACTTTATCCGATACAATTTTAACAGTAAAAGGTGAACAGGCAACAGCTCCGTCTGGTATCCTTATATTATCAATCTGTATGAGTGTCAGGGGAAAGGATTTTTTATCACCTTGAATAGCGGGTGATCCTGCACCTTCAGTTATAATGGAGAAATCCATTGGTGGTTTGAAAAAAGGGGCTTTATCATTGAGAATAACCCAGCCTTTTTTGTTAAGTGGGTTAAAATTATCACCCAGTACAGATTTTAAACATGCTTCATAATTCTCCCATGGAAAATTATCAGCCATATTACCCTTTAATGCCTTGGCAATCATCAAAATTGCATCACCTGGATTTTTAGTATCAAATATCGGTTTAACAACAGGCCTGGCCAATGACAATGATTTTCTGGCAACACCTGCTGACGAGGATATTATGTCTTCAAACCGTTCAAGGAAGGTATGACTTGGAAGAATAATATCAGAAAGCTTTGCAGTCTCGTCCATAAAAGATGAGAAACTAACCTTGAAAGGAATTTTTTGAAAAGCCTGAACAATCTTGTCACAGTCATGCATGGTATAGCATGGATTGGAATTCAGGATAAAAAGTGCCTGAATACTGGAAGTTTCAGCCTTGGCAAGCTTATTCATCAAAGTATTAAAACTTGAATGCCTTGGTTGTAAAAATCCCTTTTTAGCTGTGTTATCCAGATTTTCATAGGGAAAATTCAAAAATTTCTCCCTTCTTTTTACCCATACCCCACCTTTTACATTAATGTTTCCGGTAAGGGCATTAAGGGCATGGACAGCTGCAAATTCCCTGGTATCTCCGGCATTGTCACCGCGTCCTTTACCCGGCAGGGCAATGGGTTTGTCAGCCCAGGCAAATTCATGGGCAATTTTATTCAGGACTGATAAATCAATGCCGGTTGTTTGAGCAACTTTTTCAGGTGTATACTCTTTTTCAACAAGATTTGCAAAGGCCAGGAAACCATCATCAGTTTGTGAAATATATGGTATGTTATATAGTTCATCTTTTTTAATTTTAATGATTATATTGCAGAGACCCAAGGCAAAGTCGGTTTCTGTTCCGGGATTAACAGGTAGCCATTTGTCAGCGCTTGCTGCTGTATTTGAAAGACGTGGCTCTATCTGAATAAGCCTTGCCTTTTTTTCTTTTCTGAGGGCGTTTGCCTTAAAGGCCAGCACAGGTGCTCCCCATCCTTCAATCAAGCCTGCCCCGAAACTTAAAATACAATTGGCATTATCAATGTCATAACTGATAGTATTATCAGTGCCATGCATTTTTTCGGCAATTGTATCCAGAGTTGAATCCATGGATGGTTCAAAATAGAACTGGTTTGAGCCGAAAACCTTTAAAAAACGTTTAAAAAGTCCGGCAGTGGAGCCACTTGAATTGCCTGATATACATGCAAGGCTTTCAGGTTTTTTCTGATCTTTAATCTGTGCAAGTTTTTTTGCAACAAGGGTTATGGCATTATCCCAGGAAGTTTTTTCAAATCTGCCTCCTTTTTTTATTAAAGGAGATTTGATTCTGGAAGGATCATAAAGATATTGAAGCCCTGATATACCATGGAGGCATATACCTCCCTTATTAACAGGGTGGTCTTTCTGCCCTTCGATTTTAATCGCTCTTCCTGCAGCTTTTTTTATTGTAATTCCACAGCTGCCTTTACACAAGCTGCATATTGAATTTTCATATGTAACTTCTCCATCGGGCGGGACAGGAGTCCATGGCCAGTTCTGTGTCCATATGGACAAGTCGTCCATAAGTTTGATTCCGGCAGGGGAAACCGCACCTCCTGCAACAGCACCAAGGCCAAGTCCCAAGAAGCTTCTTCTGTCAATTTTCATAAATTATACCTCGATAACATTTTTTTTTAATTGATCATTCAAACAAAGTCTTCTTATTTGTGACATTGGAAACATGCACCTTTACTGCCGGTCTCTTTTTTATGGCATTGTGCACAATCATCCATTTTCATACGATCCCAGGAATGCTTTTTAATTCCCCAGATATTTTTACCCCAGATGTCACGACTGTAACCAGTGATTTTATTCTCTTCATAAGGTCTGCATTCTGTAGAATTACCAACGTCACCATGGCAGGTTTTGCATTCCATGCCAGCTCCTTTTATATGGGCAGCATGGGAGAAGAAAACACAATCCGGTTGTCTTGAGTATACATGCCATGGTACTTCTTTCTCCTTTTTTACATACTCATTAACAAAGATTTCTTCATCTTCCGTGGAGCCATTAATATCCCCATGGCAGTTAATACATAAATCAAGGTCAGGAATGCCGTTAAAGCTTCCATCCTCCCTTAAAAAGTGACATGATTCACAATCATCTGCACCATTGTCATTAATGTGTTCAAAATGATTAAAATTAAAAGGCTGCTCTTTTTTTGAGTAGAGCAGTTTAGGAAAAAGCAGCCAGCCTGAAAGAAAAATAACAACAAAACCAATCAGGAAGAAAAGGACACCTAATCCCAATCCTGAATCATCTTTTGCTTTTTCTCCTCCTTTACAACATTCAGTACTCTTTTCTTTTTCACTCATGAAAACCCCATCGTTTTAAAAGTTGATGATACTTTACTATTACCTCACCTGTATCTAACAGGTTAATTCCTGAAATTATATTTAAATTTTAATTTAAATAATGCCAATTTATATTAACATCTAATGGGGTTGTCAAGAAAATAATGGCTGCTTGTACCGGGGTTGCACTGACAACAGGCTTAGGCGTAACTGTGCAATCCCGATAAAAAATAGTTAACACCAAAATATGTAAACATCACGGCAAGAAAGCCAAGTATTGACACCCATGCAATTTTTTTTCCATACCATCCCCATGTAACACGCAGATGAAGTAAAACTGCATAGATGATCCATGTGATAAGTGACCAAGTCTCTTTGGGATCCCATGACCAGTAGGTGCCCCAGGCTGAGTTGGCCCATACCGCACCTGTGATAATTCCGATTGTAAGAAATAGAAATCCAAACACAATCATCTGATAAGTCAATTCATCCATGACACTTGATGAAGGGAAAAGTGAAAAAAGAGTGTTATCTTTATTATTATCAGACTTAATTAAATGCATGATACTGAAACCAAAAGCCACGGCAAAACCTGCATATCCAAGAAAGCATGTGATAACATGGGCAATGAGCCAGTTGCTTTTCAGTGCAGGGAGCAAAGGAGTTATCTCATTTCCGATTCCGGGTGAGAGGGATGCGTAGGCAATGGCAAGAAAGATAAGGGGAGTTGCAAACACACCTATTATCTTTTCACGGTATTTTATCTCAATCAGGATATAGAGTATGCTGACTGTCCAGGAGAAAAAAACAAGGGATTCATACATATTTGAAAAAGGGGCATGGCCATATCCCATCTGATAGGATTCTATCCAGCGCATTATAATACCTGCAGTATTAAATAAAAATCCAAGTACCAGGATAAAAAATCCGATTTTAGCGAGAATATTCTTTTTAAATGTCCATGATCCTACATAAAAAAAGGATGCAAAAGCATATACAAAGGTTGTAATTGATAAAGTTAAAGAGCTGTTCATGATTATTTTTTCCTTTTATTTATCTGTAATCCTGATAATTTTTCAGTAAGTTTTTCCATGGTTAATTTCATACTCTGGTTATTTCTGTTTGCCTTTCCGCAGACCAGTACATCCAGGTCATTATTCCTGGTTTCAGTAATCTGAACCATGATACTCTGGTGTGATATGAAAAAGGTGATAAAACAACCTGCTATCATAAAAATAAAGCCTGCGTATACATAAATAACACCAGGATCATATGTTACCTGGAGTACGGTATAATATTTTTTTGTATATTTGTCAGCCACAAAAATAAAATCTCCTCCCCTCATTTTATCAAAGGTTGAAAATTTCACAGGCAGAACAACCATAAACTCTTTTCCGTCAGGTTTCTTTATTGTTCCGATGAATGATTCTCCAATATTGTGTCCCTTGAAACTGAACCGGGGCAGATATCGAACCAAGGTAAACTTACCTCCGTTTTCAGGAATATTTATGGTCTGGTTTATTTTAATATTTTCAGTATAAAACATTTTTGAATCCCTGCTCTCAATTTTCAGCACAAGATTATCGGCAGAGTCAACACCATAGGATGACTGGAAAAAATTAATCTTTTTATAGCGCAGCGGGTCATTTACAATGATATCCCGGTTCAGAACTTCTTTATTGTTTTCAAATATGGAAATGTTTGTCTTATACTCTTCAGGTGCGCCTGTGTCATAAAATTTTACAAGGAATGAATTGCATTTTACAGTGAATCCAAACTGTTTTTCTGTTTTGTTGTTGTCAAAAGGCACAGTGTCTGCAGCTTCTCCCTCTGCAAGGTTAATATGGCCCTTAAATCCGAATATTGCACCTGCAAGGGCTCCTATAAGCAGCAGAATAATACTGATGTGAACAATATATACACCAGACCTTGCCCATCTTCCCTTTTCAACATAAAGGGCTGTAAAGTTATCTTCCCTCTTTTCGATAATTGTTTTGAAACGTCCGGACAGATATTTTTTGAATTGTGCCACGGTTTTTTCATAATCACCCTGGATTTTAAAGGTTTTGTTTGTTTTAAGCTTTCTGAACCTGTCCGGGTTAAATGTTATTGTTTTTGGAAAAATTATTTTCCAGGTTTTTTTGAGTCTGTCAATGGAACATACAATTATATTAATAACAAGCAGTAATAATAGCAGAAGAAACCACCAGGCCTGGTACATATTGTAAAAATCAAGGACCAGGAAAAGTTTGTGCAGAGATTCTCCGTACTTTTGGACATAAAAGGAATCTGGTGCATTCTGGGGAATTATAGTGCCGATGATTGATGTTGCAGCAATTAAAATAAGCACAGTAATTGCAAGATGAACAGATGCAAAAAAATCCCAGGTCTGTTTAAAAACCGGGTCATATGTTTCTTTATCATGTTTTTTATTTTTACTCATTTTAAAATTGACCTTTATTTCTTTATATGTTTTTGAAGTATGTTTTCAAGTTGAACTCTTTTATTTTCAAAATCAGCATCTGTTTTTATTGAATCTGCTGAAACAGCACTGCCAAATTTCATTGTTACCCTGGAAAATGGTTTGGGGATCAGTGTTTTATCCCATGAATTAACATGCCATGCCGAATCTGCAACAGCAGAGCATGGAAAAATCAGAGCCCTGGATTTCTGGGCGATTCTTATGGTGCCGGGTTTTATAATCCCAAGTGGTCCTTTGGGACCATCAGGGGCTATTGCTCCAATGTTGTTTTTACCCTTAAGATGTTCAATCATTTTTTCCATGGCTTCCTTGCCCCCTCTGGAGGATGAACCCCTGATGCCGATATACCCGTTGAGTTCACCAATGGCAGTCATAATATCACCATCACTGCTTTTACTTACAATGCCTGCCACATTATATTTTAAATACTTTTTAAGTGCTTTGAAACTTGGGAAAAAATGCTGGTGTGATATGCTTAAGAGAGCACAGCCCTGGTTTTCAAGATGATTTAAAAATTTTTCTTCATTTTCATACCTGATACAGATGGTAGAAAGGTACAAATTAATCAGCACATTTAACAGGTAACTTATAAAAGTACTTTTAAGAAGTTTTTTTTTAAATTTTTTTCCCATGGAATTTTATGATAGTCTCTGTGGCCCATTTAATGAAATTTCTTTGTCAAGTAGGCCTGTGATTCCTGATTCCCTTTGTGAGTCAATGGAAACAGCTTTCTTCAAAACTTTAAGGGTGCCTGCAATGGTCAGTTTTTTTCTGGCCCTGGTAATTGCTGTATATATAAGTTTTCTGTTCATAACCATGGTAAGCTCAGGGGGCAGAATCAAAAGGACATGATCGAATTCAGAGCCCTGACTTTTATGCACAGTAATTGCAAAGGCAACCTCATGGGTTTTAAGTTCTGATCTGTTATAATATTTTAAAGAGGAGTTTTGATCCATAAACACTGCTTTATATTCAGAAGATTGCTTTACAAGCATTCCAATGTCCCCATTGAACAAAGATTTATTATAATCATTTTTTGTAATCATTAAAATTGATCTGATTAAAGAGTTTTTTATATCATGGATCTTATTGCTGTGTAAAATTTTTTCTGCCATTTTTTCTGTCATTGTATTTAAACCTGCTGATCCAAAATCAGTTTTTTTGTGACAGCAGAGGATTTTGAAATCTTCAAGTTTTTCAAAGGCTGCATTAATGTCATTTTCAAGTAAAACAGGCGCATACCCTGTTTTAATAATGGATTTAAGCCTGGGCAGAGCTTCTAAAGGGTTTTTCATATCAATAAATGTGATATCTTCATATGTTCCTGATTTAACGGAAGAAATGATTTGTTCAACCCTTTTTTCATCCCCGGTTCTGACGGCATGGGCAAGTTTATTCAATCCTTTTTCACTGCCGGATCTGAAATTATATTCAAGATTTACAATGTAGTTCTTAAGTGAATCTGATCTGCAGATATCTGAAAAAACAGAGCCTGCTCCAATGGAGCCAAGTTGATTGTCATCTCCCATGATTATGACTCTTGCTTTGATTGGTATTGCCTCCATAAGCTTTGTCATGAGGGCAATGTCAATCATTGATGCTTCATCAATTATTACAAGATCTGCAGTAATGTATCCCTGCATGGTCCTGTGTTCATATGCTTTTTCTTTATTTATCCCAAGGAGCCTGTGTATGGTTAATCCGTGTTCAAGTTTTGATGCAGCCTTGCCGGTAGGCGCTGTGTTAACTATGTCAATGGAGTGTGACAAGGAAAGCTTTTTTAAAATATAAGCTATTTTGTCAGTTATATATGTTTTACCTGTACCAGGTCCACCTGTAATAATCAGAAAATTATTTTTAACTGCCATTTTAACAGCATTTTTCTGTTTAATGTACCCGGCCCTCTGATCAGGAGAACATGGGATGTTTTTATCAATAAATATCTTATCAAGTTCATATTCAAGGGCTGAGGCGGAAACATCAGGCTTTAATAATCCAACTCTTTTTTTTATGTTTTG
>Ga0256846_1000776_pt1 | contig 11527 bp, 10 predicted proteins | sample TevniametaG_FD_189098 | JGI IMG/M metagenome (GOLD analysis project Ga0256846, IMG submission 189098) | Tube worm associated microbial communities from hydrothermal vent at the East Pacific Rise, Pacific Ocean - Tevnia | ecosystem: Host-associated > Annelida > Integument > Unclassified ...
CACACACAGGAAAATTATATTTTTTTGACTAACTTTATCCCGATAAAAACATTAAGAAAATCCTATGAAAAATTCTATTGAGAAATATATCAGAAATGTCAAAGATTTCCCTAAACCGGGTATTATTTTCAAAGATATCACTCCTTTATTAGCCAGTCCGGATGCTATGAAACAAACCTTGACAGAACTTCTAAAACCCGTTCCTGACCATATCGATAAAGTTGTTGGCATTGAAGCAAGAGGCTTCTTTTTTGCAAGTCTTTTGGCAGAACATCTCAATGCCGGTTTTGTACCCATCAGAAAACCGGGGAAACTTCCTTACAAAACATATGAAGAATCTTATGATTTGGAATATGGAACAGACACGTTGAATATGCATATCGATGCCATCAAGTCCGGAGAAAGAGTATTGATTCACGATGATGTATTGGCAACCGGAGGAACCGCACAAGCTGTTGCAAAATTGGTTGAAAAAGCAGGCGGAAAAGTCGTTATGCTCAACTTTCTGATTGAACTGGAGTTTCTTGAGGGGAAAAATAAACTAAAAAACTATTCGGTGGACAGTCTGCTAAAGTATTAAAAAAACAAAATTAAATACTTTTTTCAACTCTATAATAACTGATTTTGGTGCTGTTTTTCAGAATGAGTTCTCCCAGAAATCCTGCCAGAAAAAATTGACTCCCCAATATCATTGCTGTCAATGCTATATAAAACCAAGGTCTGTCTGTGATTAAATGTGTTGGAATATGATAGATCAATTTATATGCTTTCACTGCCAAAATGCCAAATGTTGCGGCAAAACCAATCAGAAACATCAAAATTCCCAATGCTCCAAAAAGATGCATGGGACGTTTCGAAAATCTGGTTAAAAACCAAAGAGAAATCAAGTCTAAAACACCTTTGATGAATCTTCCTGAACCAAATTTGGTTTCGCCATATTTTCGTGCTTGATGCTTTACTACTTTTTCCGTGATATTAGTGTAGCCTTCATTTTTGGCAAGAAACGGAATATAGCGATGCATTTCTCCATAAACATTCACATCTTTTATCACTTCTTTTTTATAAGCTTTCAGTCCGCAATTGAAATCGTGCAGATGAATGCCGGAAACTCTCCTTGCTGCCCAATTAAACAATTTTGACGGTAAATTTTTTTTAATTTTAGAATCATGCCGAAGCCTTTTCCATCCGGATACCAAATCATATCCGTCTTTTTGAATCATTTGATATAGCTCGGGGATTTCCTCCGGATTATCTTGCAAATCAGCATCCATTGTAAGCACCACATCTCCTTGTGCTTCTAAAAATCCTGCATTTAAAGCTTGTGACTTACCATAATTTTTTTTAAATTTAATTCCTCTGACATTCTGATTTTTCCGGTTTATTTCGTTGATAATCTTCCAGGAATCATCCGTACTGCCATCATCCACAAAAATAATTTCATAAGAAAAATTTTGCTTCTGCATTACTTCATGTATCCAACGATGCAACTCCGGCAAAGACTCGGCCTCATTCAACAAAGGAATTACAATAGATAAATCCATATTCAATAAAAATTAATATTCTTCTCGTTGTGGTGTTTTGAAAAACAATCCTCCTAAAAGCCCTCCAATGACACCGTAGAGCAGACCGGTGAATATGTTTCCTACAAGTTGCATCGGTGCAAAAATACTTTGACTGGTTTCAGTTTGTTTGGCAATTTGTTCTTCAGACAAAATTCCTGATTCTTCCAGCATTTGATTAGACATTTCAATAATTTGATCAATAATATCAGGATTAATGAACTTGAAGTATATAAAAGCATAAATTCCAACCAAAAGTCCACCCAAAAGTCCGACCAAGACGCCTAATTTCACGGATTTCCCTAAGGTGACAACTTCGCCCTTATTCTTAAAATACCAGACAGCCAGAACAGGAACGGCAATGAACGAGAATAGTGAAACAAACCCGAAAATCATTGTAGATGTTGATTTTGGATCTGCGAGTGGTGATTTTATAAGCATAAATACAATGCCTAAAATTGCGTAGATAAATGCAAAAGTGAATAACGTATTATTAAAGTTCTTTTTTGTTTCCATAACGGTTTCGTTTTGATTTGTTCATCAAATGTACGGCATATTTGTGAAGCTTCCAACTATTTAGACTAAGAATCTAATTTGCTGTATACAGAATTATTAGATTTAAATTCAGGAACAATTTGCTTGATAATTTCTACTATTTCCATGTCGGTCAAGCTGTCATAGGCATATAAGTCTCCTACCTTTTGGCATATATTTTCACAAAAAACTTCGCCGAGCTGGGCAATTTTTATTTTCGGATGGTGGGTTGGCAAATCCCCTTCATCGCTGCCCAAAACTTCTTCATAGAGTTTTTCTCCGGGACGCAATCCTGTTATTTTTATGTCTATATCTTTTTGATAGCGCAATCCGGAAAGCTGAATCATTTTGATGGCTAAATCAAATATTTTTACGGGAGCGCCCATATCAAAAACAAATATTTCTCCACCTTTTCCCATCACTCCTGCTTCCAGAACCAACTGGCAGGCTTCCGGGATCGTCATAAAAAATCGAGTGATATTTTTATGTGTCACAGTTAAAGGGCCTCCTTGTTTTATTTGTTTTCTGAACAAAGGTATCACAGATCCGTTAGAGCCTAAGACATTCCCGAATCTGGTCACAATAAATTTGGTTTTATCTGTTTTTTGTTGTTGACAAGTAGAGTACATTTCTGCAACTCTTTTTGTTGCCCCCATCACATTGGTTGGATTTACAGCCTTGTCTGTGGAAATCATCACGAATTTGCTCACATCATATTTCACGGCAAGATCCATCATATTTTTCGATCCCAGCACATTCACTTTAACAGCTTCATAAGGATTTTCTTCCATCAGGGGCACATGCTTATAGGCCGCCGCATGAAAAATCACCTCGGGTCTATATTTTTTCATCAAGAAATCCATACGTTCTTTGGAACGAACATCTGCCACGACAGATATAAAATTATCAGCATATCCTTTTCTATAAAAATCTTGTTGCAAATCATATAATGCAGATTCTGCCTGATCAATCATAACGAGTTGCTTCGGCTTGAAATAAATGACTTGAGACGAAATCTCCGCTCCTATGGATCCGGCAGCTCCCGTAATCAATACAACCTTATTTTTAATATCTTTTTCGATATCGGCATTGTCAATCTTGATGGGAACCCTGTTTAAAAGTTCTTCTATATTCAGTTCCTTGATTTGACCTACATTCAACTCCCCGTTAATCCATCTGTTGATATGCGGAACCGTTTTTACTTTAACTCCGTGTTTTGTATAATTATCTGCAATTTCCAACAGCTCTATGGGTGTGGCTTCAGGCTTACTGATAATAATTTCTTCCACATCTTTATCAACAATGAATTTTTCCGTGATTTTATCAGGATGAAATACTTTTATTCTATGAATCATCTTATTCACATATTCCGGTCTTTCATCTATAAATCCTAAAATATCATATTTATTTTCCGTATCATTTTTGAGCGCATCATAAGTTTGAATTCCTGTATGTGCTCCATAAATCATTACTCTTTTAGGTTCTTCAAAATGATAAGCCAGCCTATAATAAAACGACTTGTAGACCATCCTGCTGCCAATCAGCAACACAATTGACACAAACAAATTCATTCCTACAACCGAAAGAGGAACATTCCAATATTTAAAGATTTCAAATTTTCTCGATGCATAAACAATCAAAAGCAAAATGACAGTCATCACAGAAATTGCTTTAGCCACATTTTCCGCATCTCTCATTCCGGTATGTCTGACAATTCCTTTATAAGATCCGAAAATTAAAAAACTGATAGCCGCAAGTACTACAATAAGAGGAATTTGTTGAAAGAATTTATGGTCTCCGAATTGAAAAGTAAAATTAAATCGAATCAAGTAAGAAATCAGGAAAGCATAAACCACCAAAAAAAGGTCAATCACAAACACAAACCATCTTGGAGATGATTGGGTTGCAAAAGTTTTGACTTTTTCTGAAAATTTTGAATATGCTTTAGATAAACTCAATGTCTGAAATATAAACTGGACAGTACAAAGTTAGTAAAATTCTGCTGTTCTTTAATCCTTAAAACAACATATATTTTATCAAAATGTACGATTTATTCATTTCACACATTTATTACAATCTTCATGCCCTTTTGAAAAAATATGAGTATAAATTTGATATAATGCCCAAATTATCGCTAGTAATATAAGGATATTTTCCACCATTATTTAAGAGTTTGATAGGCAATGAATGCCGTTATATATGCAATTCCCGTCATATAAAAGAAAACCAACACCGGCCATTTCCATGATTTTGTTTCATTTTTCAAAGTTGCAAGCGTGCTGAAACATTGCATGGCAAAAACATAAAAAAGCAACAATGAAATCCCCACGGCAAAGGTAAAAGTTTTTTCTCCCGTGAACACGCTTCTTTCCGCAGCGAGTCTTTCTCTAATCAATCTGTTGTCACTTCCGTCTTGAACGCTATAAATCGTAGAGAGCGTGCTTACAAAAACTTCTCGTGCAGCAAATGAAGTGAGTAGCGCAATGCCTATTTTCCAATCATATCCCAAAGGCTTGATTACCGGTTCAATTGCCTTGCCCATTGTGCCTAAATATGAATGTTCCAGTTTATATGCACTCAAATCAATTTTTTGCACATCTCCTCTCTTCTGTTCCAATCTGTAATGTTTTTCTGCTTGCCTGAATTGCTCCGTGCCATGGGTCGCCAAAAACCAGAGAATTATGGAAAAAGCAACAATAATTTTTCCCGCACCAAAGACAAATGCTTTTAAATTGTCCAAAATTGTAATCGTCACATTCTTGACAATAGGCAATTTATATTCCGGCATTTCCAAAATAAAGTAACGTTTATATCTCGATTTAATAAATTTGCTAAGCAAATAAGCAGAAAATACCGCTGCAAAAAATCCTAAAAAATATAGAGCCAACAAAACCAATCCTTGAAGATTCATGAAACCCAACACATCTTTCTGCGGAATGATTAGTGCAATAATAATCGTATAAACCGGCAATCTGGCAGAACAAGTTATGAAAGGAGTAATCAGCATGGTGACAAGGCGTTCTCTTGAATCTTCTATGGTTCTTGCGCTCATAATTGCCGGAACAGCACAAGCCGTTCCCGAAAGCAGAGGCACCACACTTTTTCCGCTTAGACCAAAAGGTCGCATGATTTCATCCATCAAAAAAACGATTCTGCTCATGTATCCCATCTCTTCAAGTAGCGCAATGAAAAAAAACAAAATACCGATTTGAGGCACAAACATCAACACCCCGGCAATTCCGGACAATATTCCGTCTGTCAAAAGTCCGGTAATCTGATTGTCAGGCAAATGTGTTTTTAAATATACCGAAGTATTTGAAAAAAAAGCATCAATCAAATCCATCGGATAGGATGCCCAAGTGAATATGGCTTGAAAAACAACGAACATAATTAAACTGAAAATTAATAACCCCCAAAACTTATGAAGCAATATTCTGTCCAATCGGTCTGTTAATCCGGTTGCCTTATCTTTGTTTATATGATAAGTGTTTTTCAAAATGGCATTAATGCTTTTATAGCGCTTAATGACTTCCTTTTGCAAAAGTCTTTTGATTTGTGTCTTGTCAAATTTCAAAGATTCGACAGCAAGGTATAAAGAAATATTTTTGTCAAAAAAATGTTCTTGCTCAGAAAAAACCAACCATATTTTATACAGGTTCTCTTTTGAATATTCAGATTTGATTTGGTCTATGTTTCCGTCGGTCAAGCCATATCGGTCAAAAAATGTCTTTGGTTTGCTTTCAAACATTTTAGGAATCATTTCCTTCATTTGGTGAATGCGTCCTTTCCCTGATCTTTTTCCGTCTCCTTTGCTTTTTTTAGCACTGACCAAGGTCACCGGAATTTGAAGTTCTTCTTGCAACTTCTCCACATCGATCTCAATACCTTTACGCTCCATCTCATCGCACATATTGATTGCCAACATCAAAGGGAGTTCCAAATCTTGTAATTCCGTGAGCAAAATCATGTTCCTCTTGAGGTTGGTTACATCTGCCACCACAATGATTCCATCTATTTTTTCTTCATTGAGCAAAAGCTCTCTCAGCACCACTTCTTCATCTTTTGAAGACGGATGCAGACTATAAGTGCCGGGCAAATCAATAAGTTCTATATCAGTGCCGTCGTCCAAAGAAAAGTTACCCGAAATTCTATTCACTGTAATTCCCGGATAATTACCTATCTTTTTATGTAAACCGGTGAGTTTGTTAAACAAAGAAGTTTTGCCGGTATTCGGATTGCCAACCAAGGCTATTTTTAGTTTCTTATTCATTTGCCAATACAATTTCAATTTTTTCAACAATCTCTTCTCCCAACGCAATTCTTGTGTCTCCAATCTTATAATAGAAAGGGAAACCTAAGGGGGCTTTATTCAAAAAAACGATTTCTACACCATCCACACAACCCATCTCCATCAGCTTCAAAGGCAAATTGTTATTCTGACAATTGGCAAGTATTCCGACTTGATTTTTCTGTAAATCTATCAACTTCATTATTTAGAATCTTTTCAAATAGCAAATGTATAATTTTATTTTCATCCTTCTGAAAAAATATTTCAAGCATTTCACCTGCCAAGCTTATAAGTTCTGTGACAAGTCACACAATTGTTTGTGAGTCTTGCCAGTTGCATCACCGTGGTCGATTGTTTATAATTTATTCCGGCACTATCTGCAATTTCTTGAAACAAATCATGCCCTTTAAATCCCATTTTTTTACACGGCAAAGGAGATAATTTCAACAATCTTGCAGGCGTATCAGACAAAGATGCTTTTCCCTGACGTGTTGCCGCTTCAATAATTTTTTGGGGATTATTTTCTGCCATTCCTTGATTGATTTCATGAATAACTTCCAAATAGTCTCGCATCTCACTTAAAACCAAATCATGTAAATCCGGAGGATATTGAACCATGATTCTGCTCTCGTCAGGAACTTTAACCGAATCTGTTCCTACAAACAACAGAATATAAGACAAAATAAGTGTTGTGATTAATAAAATGATATTAGAGATGACAAGTAAATTTTTCATATATAGAAATTTTATAATTAACTGAAAATAAAACTATTCCAATCCTCTATTCTTATCGGAAGTACACATGGAGCCGCCTCGCTCTCTCATGAATTTGTTTTATAAAATGCAAAGATAATATTATTTAGAATCTTTCCAAATAATAAAACGCCTATAAAAAAGCAGCCCATATTTCTATGACCTGCTTTCTTAACAATTAACCAAAAATATCCGTTATGAATAAGTTCAAATTCAAGAGCAAAGATATGTTTGCCAAGCATCCTAAAACAAAAAAAGCCATAATATTTTTTTATACCGTCATAGGCTAAATTTATTAAGAATAATTATAAATAGTAGATTATTTTTTTGTACTTTTGGATCGTATTTAAAACGATTCTAAATAATGAATTCCAAAGAAGAACAACAAGATAAAATATTGCAGGAAGTCACTGAGCAAGAATATAAATACGGATTTTCTTCAGATATCGAGATGGACATGTTTCCAAAAGGTTTAAACGAAGATATTGTTACAAAAATCTCTGAGATCAGAGGGGAACCCGAATGGGTTTTAAATTTCAGGCTCAAAGCATACCGTGCATGGAAAAAAATGGAAAAACCCGAATGGGCACACCTGAAAATTCCGGAAATAGATTTCAACGAGTTGATTTATTATGCAAAACCCAAGCCTAAAAAAAAGCTCGAAAGTCTGGATGAAGTTGATCCTGAAATTTTAGAAGTCTATAAGAAACTGGGCATTCCGTTAGATGAACAAAAAGCTTTATCCAATGTTGCCGTTGATGCGGTTTTTGACAGCGTATCGGTAAAAACCACTTTTCAAAAAGAATTGAATGAAAGAGGTATCATCTTTTGTCCGATTAGTGAAGCTGTGAAAAATTATCCGGAGCTGGTCAAAAAATATCTCGGAAGTGTTGTTCCTTATTCCGACAACTATTATGCTGCGTTGAATTCTGCCGTATTCACGGACGGTTCATTCGTATACATTCCGAAAGGCGTTAAAAGTCCGATGGAACTGTCCAGTTATTTCAGAATTAATTCCGCCGGAACCGGACAATTTGAAAGAACTTTGGTGGTGGTTGAAGAAGGTGGATATGTGAGCTATCTCGAAGGCTGCACTGCACCGCAACGGGATGAAAATCAGCTGCATGCTGCCGTTGTTGAACTTATTGCCATGAAAGATGCCGCAATCAAATATTCTACCGTTCAAAATTGGTATCCCGGGGATAAGAATGGAAAAGGCGGTATTTTTAATTTTGTAACCAAACGCGGCATTTGCAAAGGAAACAACTCCAAAATCAGTTGGACACAAGTCGAAACCGGATCTGCCATCACATGGAAATATCCCTCAACCATTTTGAAAGGAGACCATTCCGTAGGAGAATTTTATTCGGTTGCAGTCACCAACAACCATCAGCAGGCAGACACGGGAACCAAAATGATTCATATTGGAAAAAATAGCAAGAGCACCATTATCAGCAAAGGGATTTCAGCAGGAAAAAGTCAAAATTCTTACCGCGGATTGGTCGATGTGAAACGAAATGCCGTCAATTCAAGAAACTATTCGGTTTGCGACTCATTGTTGATGGGAGACCAATGCGGTGCACATACTTTTCCATATATCGACATAGAAAATAAATCGTCTGTGGTGGAACACGAAGCCACCACATCAAAAATATCTGATGAGCAATTGTTTTATTTGCAACAACGCGGATTGGATGAAGAATCTGCCGTCAATATGATTGTGAACGGCTATGCTAAAGAAGTGCTCAACCAATTGCCGATGGAATTTGCCGTAGAGGCACAAAAACTTTTGGAAATCAGTTTGGAAGGAAGTGTGGGATAAAAAGGAAAAAGGAATGTCCCAAGATATAGGTTGAACGTTTTTATAAACAATTAATTCATGAAATATCCATGATTGATAAATTATAATTAAGCCTGAAAGAGGCGAATGTTAACAGCTTCGGGCTAAAAACCCGATAAAAAATAAAAAATAGCAACGATAAATATTTTATTGTTTCTATTGCATAGCATAAACAGATAAATAAATCAACAGATAAATGAAACCAATATTAGAAATAAAAAACTTACATGCCGAAATTGGCAATAAAGAGATCCTGAAAGGATTAAACTTAAGCATAAAATCCGGAGAAATCCATGCTATTATGGGACCCAACGGCACCGGAAAAAGCACCTTGGCAAATGTCATCACCGGAAAAGACGGCTACGAAATCACCAAGGGTGAGATTCTTTTTAAAAACAAAAACATTTTAGATTTGAGCCCCGAAGAACGTGCCTTGGAAGGTATTTTTCTGGGATTTCAATATCCTGTTGAAATTCCCGGAGTCAGTATGACCAATTTTATGAAAGCTGCCATTGATGCCAAAAGGAAATACAGGGGCACAGACCCCATCAAACCCGGAGAATTTTTAAAACTATATAGAGAAAAGCAAAAATTCGTAAATATGCCGGACAAAATCAAAAATCGTTCTGTGAATGAAGGCTTTTCAGGTGGAGAAAAAAAGAGAAACGAAATTTTTCAAATGGCAATGCTTGAGCCGGAATTGTCTATTCTGGACGAAACCGATTCCGGTTTGGATATCGATGCCCTACGCGCAGTTGCAGAGGGCGTGAACAAATTGCACAACAAAAACAATTCTTTTTTGGTCATTACGCACTACCAACGTTTGTTAGATTATATTGTTCCCGACTTTGTGCATGTGATGTATGATGGGAAAATTGTGAAATCAGGCAATAAAGACTTGGCGCTTGAATTGGAAAAGAAAGGCTATGCATGGATAGAAGAATTAAGTCAAAAAACGCTTTAAAATGTCAAAAAACAAACTAGAACAACAAATTATAGATTTTTTTGAAAAGCAATTTGAAAACAACCCAAGTCAAGATTTTGTTCAAAAAATAAGAAAAGATGCTTTTGAGAATTTCAAGTTGTCCGGTCTGCCGACAATCAGAAATGAAAAATGGCAAAAAACAAAACTTTCAAAATTTAGCAACCAATATTTTCATCCAAGCATCGGAAATATTTATAAAGAACAAACTTCTTATATCGATATCTGCAAAGTTCCGGAAATCAGTAGTAAAGATATTGTGTTGATCAACGGAAATTTTGTAGCAGACAAAGAATTGGAGACACTCAAAAACGGGATTATTGTCGGCAGTCTGAAGACCGCTGCCATAAAATATCCCGAACTGGTTCAGGAATATTTTCATCAACTGATCAAAAATTCCGACAACCCGATTGATTATCTGAATACAGCAACTTTTTCAGACGGATTGTTTTTATACGTTCCCAAAAATATCAAAAAATTCAACCTGCAAATCACACACAAACTGGATGCAAAAGCAGATGCGCTCGTCAACACCAGAAATTTGATTATTTTAGAAGAAAATGCGCAGATTAATATGATTCAATGTGATGATTCCAATATACATCGCAGTCATTTTGCCACATACAATACAGAGATATTCATCAAAAAGAACGCCAAACTAAATTGGTATAAGTATCAAAATATCAACAACTTAAGCGCTTTATTAAGCAATAGTTATTATCGTGTGGAAGAAAATGCCGAATTATATTCAAATTTCATAGAACTCAACGGAAAATTGCTCCGCAACGAACAGTTTGCCAACATTAGGGGCGAAAATGTAAAAGTGAATTTATACGGCTTATATCTTGTGGACAAAACACAGCAATCCGACAATATAATTCATGTTTCACACAACTCAAAAAACAGTTATAGCAATCAAAAATTTAAGGGGATTCTCGATGACTCATCACACGGATTTTTTAACGGACAGATTTTGGTCAAAAAAAATGCGCAACAAACCAATGCATATCAAAAAAACGACAATATTCTTTTAACGGATAAAGCAAAAATCAGTTCGCAACCATTTCTCGAAATCTATGCTGACGATGTTAGTTGCAGTCATGGCTCCACCACCGGACAAATTGATGAAGACGCTTTGTTTTATATTCGGCAACGCGGCATTTCCAAACGCGATGCACAACTTTTGCAACTCTATGCCTTTGTTGGCGAAATTATCGACACGATTAAACTTCAAGAGCTTGTTGAACCCACCAAAGATTTGGTTAAAAAAAGGTTGAACGGTGAACTGGATGCTTGTGAAGAATGTATTTTGCAATGTGCCACAAAAAGATAATCATAAAATCTAAAAACCAATGAAATCACTAAAAGAAAAAGAACAAGAATTGCTCGATGATTTTGAAATGCTTCAAGATTGGAACGAGAAATATAACTACATCATGGATATGGGCACAGAATTGCCCATGATTGACAAGCAAGACAAAACCCCCGAGAATAAAGTAGAAGGATGTCAATCTGCATCTTGGCTGACTATGAAAAACATCGATGGCAAGCTCTATTTTAAAGGCGATAGC
>Ga0256846_1000777_pt1 | contig 11507 bp, 9 predicted proteins | sample TevniametaG_FD_189098 | JGI IMG/M metagenome (GOLD analysis project Ga0256846, IMG submission 189098) | Tube worm associated microbial communities from hydrothermal vent at the East Pacific Rise, Pacific Ocean - Tevnia | ecosystem: Host-associated > Annelida > Integument > Unclassified ...
TTTAATCGCATTAAATCACAGATGTTGAACTATCTGGAAAATACTTTGCGATATTCTTCTGATGAGGAACTCGGCAAAGCGGCACTCTATAATTTCATATTCGATGGCACTCCCTATGGGCATCTTGCTACAGGCACCGTGTATGGATTGAAGCATATTACTCTCCAAGATGTCGAGAATTTTTATAAAAAGCATTACACAAAGAACAATTATGTTATTGGTTTAGGTGGGGGCTTTGATAATGGGTTCACAAACAAACTCAATGATGTACTTGCAAAATTGCCTGACGAAAAACAGATATTAATTCCCAAACCGGAACCGAAAAAAATCGAAGACCTAAATATATTGATTGTGGATAAACCCTGTGATGCAACTGCTATTAGCTTCGGTTTTCCGATTGATGTATTGCGTGGGGACAAAGATTTCTTCGCATTGTTTTTATTCAATTCTTGGTTTGGCGAACATAGAAACCAGTCCAGCCATTTGTATCAAGTTATTCGCGAAAAGCGTGGAATGAACTATGGTGATTATTCTTATATCGAGACATTTCTCAATGGCGGCAACCTAAATTTCCCCCAACCGAATAATCCGCGTCATCAACAGATTTTTGAAGTTTGGCTGCGCCCTGTTCAGCATCAGCATGCTCATTTTGCTTTGCGAGCCGCTATTCGTGAATTGGATAGTGTTATTGCAAACGGTCTGACACAAGAGCAGTTCGAGCTAACAAAGAATTTCTTGTACAACTATGCTCTTTTCTATGCACAGACAACATCGTTGAGACTCGGCTTTCAGATTGACAGTAAATTCTATGGCATTGATGACGGTGGCGATTATATTCAATACTTTAGGAATAAGATAAAGAATCTGACCCTCGAAGAAGTTAATCAAGCAATTAAGAAACATATTCAATCAAAGAATATGAAAATTGCCATTGTAACGACCGGCGGCGATGATTTCAAGGTTGCTCTTGTCAATAACACGCCAAGTCCGGTTACTTATCTGACAGCTCCGAGCAATGAGATTCTCGAAGAGGATAAAATCATTGAAAATTATCATCTTGACATTTTCCCTGAAAAGGTAAATGTAATTAAAGTAGATAGAATGTTTGCGAAATAGTATCATTATACTTCACTCCTTACAAATTACAGTAAGGAGTGAAGTATTTCTTTTCTGCGGCAAAATCCCTTTCCTATCTCCTCTTACTTTGAATAATCCCAATCTCTGTGTATTTTTGATTTTTTGCAAACTGTTCGGAAACGCTTTTGTTTGCTATTGATGAAATATATTTATGGAATGAAAAAAATAATTACATATTTGAAAAACTTTTTGCGTAGCGATTTTTCTGCCGGTTATTACCTAACGGTGCTATTAATACTTGTTGGAGGCTATGTTATTAATTATGGATTTCATTTTAAGCAACTGCAACTTGACGCATACTATGGCACAACGGAACAGTTTTTTCGATTTCTGGTTTTCTTTTCATCTGTTTACTTTTTAATATTACTTGTGCAGGCAATATGGAAAAAAGATTATTCGGCATTCAAAAACAAGTCCTATCTGCTGAAAATATCCATTGCACTTATACTCCTTGCATTCGATAGTTCCTCGCGACATATTTTCCAATGGCTGACATCAACATTCGATTTTCCATGGGAGTTGCAGCGATGGTTTTTCTATCTGTTTACAAGTGCGCATCAATTTATCAATCTCGGTGTGTTAATGTTCATATTAAAATATATATTCGACCGTTATGAAAGCTCCGTGTACGGATTGACGCTCCGAAATTTTGACGTAAAGCCGTATTTTACAATGTTACTCTTTATGTTGCCCTTAATTGTATGGGCATCATTTCAGAGTGATTTTCTGCGGAGCTATCCCATATATAAGGATAATTTCGAATTAGTATCGGAATATATTAGTCCTTGGAAAGCGGTTGCCGGTTTCGAGTTCACTTATGCTTTTCGTTTTGTAGCAGTGGAACTTTTCTTTCGGGGTTTTCTGATAATAGGAATGGTAAAATTAATAGGAGAGCGAGCTATAATGCCTATGGTTGTACTTTATTCCTTCTGGCATTTCGGCAAACCGCTACCGGAAAGCATCGGTGCGGCTTTCGGTGGATATATACTTGCTATCATCGCATTGCGAACACGCTCGGTTTTCGGGGGGATTATTGTCCATATCGGAGTGGCAATGATGATGGAAGCAGGTGCGTATATCAATTTGTATTTGCTTAACGATTAACATATTTTGCAATAATTAATATTTTCTGTAACTTATTTTTTGTTACGGCGTTATTTTTATAAATGGATAAAAACCTTGAAGATATGGACAAAATGTTTGAGGAAATCGACCTCGATTTTCTGGACGAGGATTTGTTAGATGACGAAAGTGAAGAAATGAAGGAAGTAATTGAGTTGCTTCGTAATGAAACTGATAATGATAATTCTGTTCCCTAATAATCTGTAAATAATAATATGCGCATTTTAATTATCGAAGATGAAATAAATCTTGCCGATTCGCTCAAACGTGCTTTCGAGGAGCAACACTATTCCGTTGATGTTTCGAATACAGGTGAAAACGGTGTATTTCTCGGCAATGTAAACGACTATGACTTAATTATTCTTGATATTATGCTTCCCGACATTGAGGGCTGGGAGGTCTGCAAACGCTTACGTAAAGATGGAGTGAAAACACCCGTTATGATGCTGACGGCTCTTGATGCCGTTGATGACAAAATAAGAGGATTGGACGAGGGGGCTGACGATTATATGACAAAACCTTTCGATTTGCGAGAATTGATGGCAAGAGTTCGCTCGCTTATTCGCCGCCAAGCGGAGCAAAAAACGACAAAAATTTACGTTGCCGACCTTGTGATGGATACAAGCGAGCGAACAGTTATTCGTGCCGGTAAGGACATCAATTTATCTGCAAAGGAATTTGCTATGCTTGAATATTTTATCTTGAATAAGAACAAAGTGCTGACACGCGAAATGATTTCCGAACACGTTTGGGATATGAACTTCGACCCGCAATCCAATGTCATCGATTCTTTTGTCAGATTTCTACGGCAGAAAATGGACAAAGGATTTGACAAGCAATTAATTCAAACAATTCGCGGTGCAGGTTACAAGTTGTCTGAATAATTACCGTTTTATTTCAACAGAAGTATTGTTTTTTTTATGAGATTTTCGAATACAATAATAGAAAGCAAAATGATAAAATCGCCATTAAATTATATTGGCGGTAAGTATAAGATTATTACTCAGATAATACCACTTTTCCCGAAAAAAATAAATACATTTGTTGATTTGTTTGCCGGTGGATGTAATGTGGGAATCAATGTAAATGCAAATAAGATTATTTTTAATGACAACCTTATGTATCTTGTTGAATTTTTTAGGATTATACAGGAAAACGAATTAGATTTCACAATTCAACATATTAAAAATAGAATAAAGGAATTTGGTCTGTCAATTACCAATGAGGCAGGATATAAGGAGTTTAGAGACTATTACAACAAAACAAAAAATCCACTTGATATTTTTGTTTTAATAGCGTATTCGTTCAATCATCAAATTAGATTTAATAACAGTCATCAGTTTAATAATCCGTTTGGCAGAAATCGAAGTAGTTTTAATTCTACGATGCAAAGCAATTTGGAAAATTTTATCATCCGTTTAAAAAATATCAATGCTGAATTTCAAAATAATAATTTTGAGAATTTTGATTTCAATATTCTTAATGAAAATGATTTCGTTTATGCCGACCCACCTTATTTAATTACAACGGGTACATATAATGACGGCAAAAGAGGATTTACCGGTTGGAATGAACAAGAAGAAAGGAAATTATTACAATTACTAAATCTACTCAATAATAGAAAAATAAAATTTGCATTATCGAATGTTGTCGAACATAAAGGTAGAACCAATAATATTTTAATTAATTGGATAGAAAAGAATAATTATAAAATAAATTATATTAATAATAATTATTCTAATTCAAATTATCAGACTAAAGTTAAAGAAAAAAATAGTAGCATTGAGGTTTTGATAACTAATTATAAACCGCATATTTATAGACAAAAATCATTATTTGATTGAAGAAGACAGTATGAAACCGAATTTATGGATATTGACAGAAGAAAGACCCAAAATTGAGGTAATTGAAACAATACTAAGAAAATTTGTTTTGGACAATAAATTTACTGCATTTTTTACTGATTTAAAAATATTGCCCATATTACAGAATGACAATTTTACTTTCACATATAAAGTAATTGGTTTTGAGTGTAATAAAGTAAACAACATATTAATTAAAACAATTAGCGGAAAATCAAGTTTTGTTGATTTCTTAATTTTTTATCAGATTAAAGAACCGACATTAGCAGACAAACCATTGTATGCCATAGAAGAAACTAAAACAGACGACAAAGAAAGTCGTAATACCGGAGTATATCAGAGAAGTTCAAAATTTGTTTTTGTTGATTTTTATTATCCGAACGTAAAGAAAATAATGCTTTACAGTTTGCAAATTGAACAAAAAGAGGAGCCTACTGACACATATATATTTGGTACAAGATTATTATTAACCTATGGCGTTGAAATATTAGGAAAAAAACTTAATCCTAAAGTTTTTGTTCCCTTTAAAGATATTGACGAAATTATTGAATTTAAAAAGAATATGCGCAAAGCGCCTAAAGGCAATGTGCCTATTGATTTTAAAAAATATGACGATAAAATTGAAATTTCCGGAAGACTATATAAATCAGGGAGAATATCACACGACCCCAATATTGGTGCTTTAAGTATTATATCAGCAGTATTACGCAAATTTGGTTGGCAAAAGAGAATCGTTATTACCGAACACGGCTTGAAACAAGTAAATATTGGTGCGAGAAATAAGTTTATTCAGATTGCAAACAAATTAAAATTAGAATTAAAAAATTTAACAATTCCCAATGCAGAACTAAATAAAAATTATTGGGGATATGAAACCAAAGGTGAAAAATTAGGAACAATATTTATTCATATCGTTGTAGAAAGTTTTACAACCGGCTATTCAATCTTTGAAAATCATGCTGGCTGCGAAAAGAGTTATTTTATTTCAAAAGATGGGGAACCGATACAACTTAAAAAATATTCCGACAGAGAAAGATACGAAGCCGGAGACAAAACTAAAATAATAAATATTCCTGATTTAATTCTTATTGATTTTGATAGAATGGAAATAATTAATATCGAAGGGAAAAAATACAAATTTAAACAGCAAGGTATCAATGAATTAAATAATTATGGGTTTATCGAAAAGAATTATATTAAAAAGCATTATCCAAAGTTTGACATTATAAGAACTGTTGTCTTGTATGGAAGCGATAACGAGGATATAATTGAAATCCAAGTCGGTTTCTTATTAAATGAAAACGGGAAATTGGTACTTGGCATTCAAGCACCAGCAATATTCAAAGAAGCAATTGTTAATTTAATTGATTTTTGGAATTAATATGCGTTTTATTGGAAACAAAGAAAGATTGGTCAAGTGGATTTATGCCGAGATGAAAAATAACAATATTTCGGGCAACTTGTTTTTTGATTTTTTTTCTGGTACGGGAAATGTCGGTAAATACTTCAAAGAAAAACAGTATCAAATTGTTTCTTCTGATTTAATGTATTTTAGTTACGTTTTACAGAAGGCATATATTGAGAATAGCGAATATCCCGGATTTGAAAAACTTATTGATAAAATAAATATTAAATCAAATAAATTTTTTACTGATAATTATGAACTTGTTATTGAATATTTAAACAATTTAGATGGTATTAACGGTTTTATTTATCAAAACTATACTCCAAATGATGAACAAAAAAGGATGTATTTTATTCCTGAAAACGGAAAAAAAATTGATGCAATACGAGTTAAAATTGAGGAATGGTACACAGGCAATCTAATATCTGATAATGAATATTTTATTCTTTTAGCTTGTTTAATTGAAAGCGTTCCTTTTTATTCAAATATTTTAGGTGTTTATGCCGCATATAAAAAAGATTGGGACAAGAGGGCATTAAAACCTTTTAATTTAAAAATGATTCAAATACTCAAAAGTCAAAAAAATCATTTTGTTTATAATCAAAACAGTATGGAATTATTGAATAAAAATAAATATGATATTATATATCTTGACCCACCCTATAATCAAAGACAATATGCACCAAATTATCATTTATTGGAAACAATTGCAAAATATGATAATCCTGAGATTAAGGGTATTTCCGGTATGAGAGATTACAATAATCAAAAATCGAATTTTTGTAATAGAGATAAAGCACTGTCAGAATTAGAAAAAATTGTTTGTTCAAATAATTACAATTATTTGATTTTAAGTTATAACAATGAAGGTATTATGTCGCAAGACGATATTATGAGCATATTTCAAAAAGCAGGGAATGTAAAACTTATAGAATATGATTATTTGAGATTTAAAAGCAACAGTAATGGATTGGCTTCATCTAAAAAAATGATAAAAGAGCAATTATATTTATTAACTAATTAATGATGAATATTGCAACTCCCAAATTATGCTAAAAATATCGACACGTATATCGTTGCTCTATTTCTTCTCAACTGCTGTAATTATCGGTATTATGGCTTTTTCTATGTACTTCATTTATCACAATCAGCGATTGCAAGCAATTGATGATGAACTGCACGATTACGCCCATTTTTTGACCACGGGACAGGATTTCGGGAACGAGAATACAGAATATATTTTTAAAGAACTAACCGCCCGCCGTGATAAATCCAAACAAAAAATTATTTTTGATTACAACTTTATACTGATTGCAAAAGACTCCGTAATATTTCAGCCGGGTGAGCCATTCTATTTAGAAGATATTATTGATAATATTATGGATTATGATGAGAAAGATATGAAAAACGCTTACGTTACACTTAACGTTAACGAGCAGGATTTCCGAATATATGAGTACAAAATTCAAAGCAATAAACAGAATGGTATTGAAGATGCCGAACTTGATATTATTATGGTTGCATCACTCAATAAATTCAATGAATCCCTGACACAGATTTCTTATATACTATTTGTAGTCAGTCCTCTATTACTGATTATCGCCGCACTAATCGGCTATTTTATTACCAAACGAGCGCTGGCACCGGTACGGCAGATGTCCCGTACAGCCGAATCTATCACCGGTAAAAATCTTGACAGACGAGTGCCTGTACCGAATGCAGATGATGAACTTGCAGAACTTGCCCGTACTTTAAATGATATGATTGAGCGACTGCAAAGCACCATTAATGCACAGAAGCAGTTTGTCGCCGATGCTTCTCACGACTTCCGTACACCATTGGCTATCATTCGTTTGGAGCTGGAAATGCTTGAAGCACGCCACGATATTGCAAATGATATTCGCTATCCAATTGAGAAAAGCATTCGTGAGATTAAGACATTAAGCACTATGGCGGAAAATCTTCTTATTTTGGCACGTGCAGATTCTCGTCAATTGTCCCTAAATAAAACAACATTCCGCTTAGATGAATTAATAATGGAAACTGCGGCGGATTTTAAAAAAATTGCACTTGTTAGAAGTATCAATTTTAATATTAATATTGATGCCGCAACGGAAATATTTGCTGATAAGGATATGCTAAAACGAGTACTCACAAATGCAATTGACAATGCAATTAAATATTCTTCCGAAGATAGACCGATTAAAATTGAACTTCATATTGAAAAGAATAAAAATATAATTACAATAAGCAATGAAGGCAAAACATTGTCCGATAGTGAATTATCAAATATTTTCAGCAGATTCCAAAGGTCGGATAAATCTCGTACAACTAAGGGTTTCGGACTTGGTATGCCTATTATTAAAACAATTATCGAAACGCACGGAGGCAGTGTGCTATTTGAATCGAAGCAGGGATTGAATAAATTATTTATTATTCTCTAAATACACTTTTTTCATATTCCTTTCATTTTATATAATTATATTTACATTCGGATTTTGCGGATTTTATGAAAATGTTTATTATGAAAAGAATAATAATTATAGTAACAACAATACTTTTATCACTGTCGTTTATGACGGCAACTGCCGCAGATTTGCCCCGAGACGGGGATAATAAGAAAAAGAATAAGAAAATTGTCAAGCAAGTTCCCAGAAAACAAAAACCTGTAATCAAAAAATCGAAGCATGATTTCAAGAAGAAGAAGAAAGCCAAAAAGAAGAAGAAAACAGAATAGTTTTTTTCTCTCTTTATGTTAATATAGTAAAGGCTGCCCTATTTGGACAGCCTTTGTTTTTTGGGGCGAGTTACGGGATTTGAACCCGTGACCCTCAGAGCCACAATCTGATGCTCTACCGACTGAGCTAAACCCGCCGTATTTCCTTCTAAAAGGATTACAAAAATAAGGTTTTATTTGCGAATTTTAAAATTTTTATTGAAAATTATTTATGTTTAGCTTAATGCGTATCAATATCTTCTTGTGTGGGAATTTTCTTGATATTTTCGCGGACAAGGAATATGCCGCCTATGCCTACTTGAATTAAATATCCAACTGTGTGTGTAACCGTTGCATAAGCGAGTGCGGCTTCGGGATTAATACCGTATAGTTTTACCATTGTGTTTTGTATGAAAAAATGGAAAACACCGATTGCGCCCGGTGTCGGTGAAATTGTGAAAGCAATACCCGATATGACAATCAGAAGAATTGCGTCCTCAAAACCAAGATTATACGGAGCATTCTGGAAACCAAAAGAGAAGAACATCAGCCACATCGGTATTGTATAAAGCAACCAAATTGTCAGGGATTCGAGAGTAAGTCTGAGATATTGTGAAGGTGTACGAACTATACTCATTCCTTTTGCAAATTTCTCAAAGAGTTCGCTGATTTTACTATATAATTTTTCTGAGAGAGGTTTAACGGTATATTTCAAAACAATGCGAACCAGTCGGGGCCAGAAGCTCAAAATAAGAACACCGAGAAAAATTAGAACGGGAACAAGCAATTTCTCTGCTTGAAGTGTGGGTAGTGCATCTTTAATTTGTTCGCGGAAAGTAAACCAAACTCCCGCAAGCATAAGGAGAAGAATTAGCACATCGAGAAAACGTTCGACAACTATCGTGGCGAAAGTTGATGTGAATGATACTTTTTCCCTACGTGCAAAGAAATAAGGACGAATAAATTCACCGCCACGAGGTAATACATTATTAACGGCATAGCCCGCCATAACAGCCGAGAACAAGTCCCAAACTTTTGCATTTTTCTTAACAGGTTGTAGCATTGTGCGCCAGCGATAAGCCCTGACCCAGTGCGACAAAATCATAACGGGAACAGATAATATTACCCAAAGATAATCGGCATTGAGAATATAATCCCAGAGCTTGGCAAAGTCAATATCTTTGAGTGTGTAATAAACGGAAACAACTAGGAAAATGAGGGCAATGATAATTCGCAAAGCCTTCTTTGTCCTTTCGGACATACCGTTTTTAACTTTTTTATTATTATTTGCTTCTGCCATAATACAAATATAAAAAGATGCCGCAAATAAATGCGACATCTTTTTAATTTATGTAATTAATCCTTTTTTGCTCTCATTGTGTCCCAGATGAAATAACCCAAGAGGACGAGGAAAGCAAAGAATGCCGTAATCTGTCCACCTATTTCATTTCCTTCCCAAAGTTTAGTATCAAATTTGAACCCGAAGAAAAGGAACATAGCACCAATAACGCCGAAAATTGCGGCTCCGGCAATAAATCCTGATGAAATTAATGTACCTCGTTGATTTCTTGCATCGTTCAAATCATTATCCTGCGAACTCTTATTGATGAAATGAGAGATAAGTCCGCCAACCAAAAGAGGTGTATTCAAATCAAGAGGAATATACATACCGAGTGCGAATGCCAGTGGCGATATTCCAAGCCAATTAATCAGTAGTGCAATCATTGCACCAATAGTATAGAGCATCCAATTAATTTGTGCGCCCGGTTGCATCAGCGGTTCAATAACCGCCGCCATAGCATTTGCCTGCGGTGCAACAAGTGGATTGGGAGTTTCCGGTGTAAGCACAAAACCATAAGCTTCGGCTAAGATATAAATAACAACACCGACAGTCGCCGCCGAAACAATCACCCCGAGGAATTTCCATTTCTCCTGCTTGATTGGTGTGGTTCCAATCCAATAGCCAACCTTCAAATCAGTAATAAAACCACCTGCAACGGACAAAGCCGTGCATACTATTCCGCCAATAATCAAAGCACTTGTGATACCGGTCGAACTGTGAAGCCCAACTGCGGCAAGCACAAATGAGGAGAGAATTAATGTCATCAAAGTCATTCCGCTGACGGGATTAGTACCGACAATTGCAATTGCATTTGCCGCTACTGTCGTAAATAAGAAAGAAATAATTACGATAGTCAATAGAGCAACAACAGATTGCGTAGCATTAATATTAACACCGAAAAGCAAGAATAAGAAAATAGCAATGATGACCAGAAGTGAGAATAACATAATCATAGGCATATTCAAATCAACCTGAGTTCTCTCGGCTTTTTCCTGCGACTTTTTGCCACCTGCACCCGAGAATGCAAGTTTGAAAGCAGAACCAATCACCGATGAAGATTTGATAATACCGATGATGCCTGCCATTGCAATAGCACCAATACCAATCGGACGAACATAAGTTCTAAAAATCTCCTCAGGACTCATTGTTGCAAATAAATTTGCGGCACCATTGACAGCAGTTATATCGCCAATTGCATTAATCAACGGAACAAAGATGAACCAAGATAATAGTGAACCGACAGTAATAATTAATGAGAATTTAAGTCCGACCAAATACCCGAAACTAAATACCAAAGGACTAACACTCATCTTGAATACGATTTTTTGGTTTTCGGCAAGAGATTCACCAATGGGTAATATTCGAGTAGTAAATTGGTCGGCAAACAACCTTAGTGAAGATGAAAGAAACTCGAAGACACCACCGACAAGCCCACTGACAATAAGAATCATTGCTTGTTTGCCGCCTTTTTCGCCGGTTATAAGAATTTCCGTTGTTGCAGTTGCCTCTGGGAACGGGAATTTGCCGTGCATATCCTTTACGAAATATTTCCTGAATGGTATTAAAAACAGAATACCGAGGAAACCACCGAGCAATGACGAAAAGAAAATTTGAAAGAAATTAACTTCTATATCGGGATATTTCGATTGCAAAATATATAAACCCGGTATAGTGAAGATAGCACCGGCAACAATAACACCCGATGCCGCTCCGATAGACTGAATAATAACATTTTGCGATAGGGCGTTCTTTTTCTTAAAGAAAGTCGAAACACCGACCGCAATAATAGAAATCGGAATTGCCGCCTCGAACACCTGCCCGATTTTTAATCCCGAATAAGCCGCTGCTGCCGAGAAAACCACCGCCATTAGCAAGCCCCAAAGGACAGACCAAGTAGTAACTTCGGGAAATTTCTCGTGTGCC
>Ga0256846_1000780_pt1 | contig 11483 bp, 8 predicted proteins | sample TevniametaG_FD_189098 | JGI IMG/M metagenome (GOLD analysis project Ga0256846, IMG submission 189098) | Tube worm associated microbial communities from hydrothermal vent at the East Pacific Rise, Pacific Ocean - Tevnia | ecosystem: Host-associated > Annelida > Integument > Unclassified ...
AATGTTGCGACAGTATATTTGGTCCCGATGTATTAAATTCTTTCATTTTCTTGTATTTTTCGTTTACCCCAAAGTTAAGGTTTTTGTGGGAATTATAAAATTAGATGTTAGAAGCTAGAAATTAGATGCTAGATGTTAGAAGCTAGAAATTAGATGCTAGAAGTTAGAAGCTAGAAATTAGACTATTAGATGTTTGCTTTTAACTAACTAAACATTAAGGGATTAAGAGAATTAAGTTGTTAGAAAATTAAGTTTTTACCACTAAGACGCAAAGATTTAAACCACAAATTACACAAAGTAACGGTCACTGAGCACTTCGATAAACTCAGTAACCACTTGTCGAAGTGACTTTTGCAAATTAGCACTGTTCTTCGTTGCAAGCTCGGCTTCGACAGGCTCAGCCTCCGTGCTAACTTTATAAACCTTCAACTTTACAAACTTTCAACTTTCAACTCATTATTGCATTTCTGCATTATCGCATTACATCATTGAACCATTTTCTTTGTTGCAAGTATCGGCTTCGACAAGCTCTGCCTCCGTGCTAACTTTATAAACTTTCAACTTTACAAACTTTCAACTTTCAACTTATTATTTTAAGCAATATCTGCAAAATATGCCTCTGTTTTTCTAAAATAGAATAACCCTATAAAAAACAGTATTATTGCCGAAACAACACTTATTATAAAAAGTTCCAAATTAATAGGTTTATTAATTATTGCATTCCGGGCTAAATCTATTGCTCCGCTCATAGGGTTTAATGCTATTAAATACTTTGCCCATTCATATTTAATTATAGATACGGGATAAATAACAGGTGTTAAAAACATAAGCGACTGAACCAAAAATGGAATTACATAGCGAAAATCGCGATATTTTACATTCAATGCCGCCAAAAAACTACCCAAACCAAAAGCAGCTATAATTGTAATTAAAACCGATGCGGGTATAAATAATATCATTTTTACTACCGATACTTCGGTATGAAAATATATAAGTAAACCTATATAAACCATCAATGCCATAATAAAATCAAAAGCAGCAACAAGTATTGACGACATTGGTATTATTAAGCGGGGAAAATATATTTTTTTAATAATATTGGCATTGCTTACCATACTGTTACCTGCATTTGAAACCGATGAAGAAAACATTGTCCAAAGCATCAATCCCGAATATGCAAATATAGGATACGGAATACCGTCAGACGGTATATTAAGCATATTACCCAAAAAGGTAAATATCAACATTGTTAAAAACGGTTGCAAAATTGCCCATAACGAACCTAATACCGCTTGTTTATACTTTACTTTTATATCTCGCCAAGTAAAAAAATAAAACAGTTCACGGTATTGCCAAAGTTCTCTTAAATTTAAATTTATTCGTTTTTGTGGTTGTATAGTGTATTCCATAAATTATATTTTTTAATCTTTTATTTAAAAATCTAAACTTTAATTCCATTTCTTCTTATCCACCAGGCAATATGTACAGGAGGCCAAAATCTCCAAGCCTCGTTCCATTGCGGATTATCCTTTTTTAAAAATTTTATAAAGTCATTTTTTATCTTATTACCGTCAAAAAAAGTGTTGTTAACAAATTCAAAGGTATTCATTTGCTCTAACATCCAATCTTTTAATTCTCCTCTGAACCAATCAACAATTGGAGCATTAAAACCAATTTTAGTTTTATTTAATCTTATTCGGTCGGGTAATATTCCTTCCATTGATTCTCTAAGAATTTTTTTTGTATATCCATTTCCAACTTTTTCTTTAGAATTGATATTAAATATGTATTCAACAATTCTATAATCCATAAAAGGCATTCTACATTCAACACTATTAGCCATTGAACACCTGTCATATTGTTGTAAAATTGCAGGTAACGGAGAATTAAAAAATTGATTAAATAGTGATTTTGAAAAAAAATCCAACTCATTAGGAGGATTTAAAGCATATTGTTTTTGTAAACTATTATTATATTTGATTTTATCTAAATCATATAAGTTAATAAGTGACAATAAATATTTTGGCAAGTAAAGCAATTTATTACGAATGAAATTTATTAATATTCTTTTTGAACGTTTTTTTGAACTTGCTTGCTTCGACTCTCCCTGTGAAGAGTATGTTTTATAAACATCGAAAAACCAAGGTATATCAAATTTTTGCCAAGCTGTCTCTAATGCTTCTAACAAAGGACTATATCCTCCAAGCATTTCATCAGGTCCCTGCCCGTCAAGGGTTACAGTGATTCCCTGCTTTTTTATATGCTTATATAATTTCCATATCGGAAAAAAAGCCAGTGCATGCATAGGTCCATCCGATAAAGACATTGCTTCTTCTAACTCTTTAACTGTAGGTGATTCAATGTTTACTACATCCAACATTGAGCCAACTTTATTAGCAACATATTTTGCATCTTTGCTTTCATCAATATGTGTATTAGGAAATGCTGCACAAAAACTTTTATGAGAATAATTTTTATAATAAGTATTCCCAGTATTTTTTAATTTAGATATAATTGATGTAATACTACCACTATCAACTCCTCCTGACAAACAAGTTCCTACTGCAACATCACTTCTTAATCTGATATTACAAGCATCTGTAATTAAGTTTTTTAATATCTCGCTATCCGCTTTTATTTTTTTTATTGGCAAAGAATACCAACGTTTTATATTCACTTTTTTATCAAGAACGGATAAAGAACACCCTGAAGGTAAAGCATAAACATTTTCCAAATATGTTTCATTTATAGCAAATGACTCAAAACCGCCTATAGCAATATTTTGCATTACTTGCGAATTTAATTTATGACTATTCCCTAAATATTTGTGTATTGCCTGAACTTCTGAAGCAAAGACTAAAATACTATCTGTTTTATAATAATATAGTGGCTTAATTCCATATCTGTCTCGCGAAAGAAATAGTTGATGTTTTTTTGTATCGTAAATTGCAAAAGCCCACATTCCATTAAACTTATTTTGCATATCTTCTCCCCATTCAGAATATGCTGCAAGAATTACTTCTGTATCTGTATTTGTATTAAAAGTATATCCTTTTTTTTCAAGTTCTAATCTAAGTTCTAAAAAATTAAATATCTCTCCGTTATAAGTTATCCAATACCTATTGTTATACTGCATTGGCAAATTTGCACTCTCAGATAAATCTAATATTGATAAACGTCTATGCCCAAAGCCTACTGTCTTATTATTATTATACCAAAACCCTTCTGCATCAGGTCCTCTATGAGCTAAAGCATCATTAATTTTTTTCAAACTCGCTTCTTGAATTTCTTTATTATTAAAGCTTAAAATACCTGCAATACCACACATTATATTATATTATTTATGTTTGTTGCAAAAGTCTTATACCTTTCTTTATTATTTTGCTCAATGTATAAATTCGATTTAAATTTATTTTCGGATAACAATTCTGCTAATTGTTTATCATCATTTACAGAAAACAACAAATAATCTTTTAACATCTGTTCTCTATGAATTTCAATATCTGATAAAATAACCTGTTTCCCCAAGCTCTTAGCATCTTCTACAACTGTTCCCCACCCTTCAAATTTACTTGGTTGAATAATTGCAATACAATTTTTCATTAGTCCTAATTGATCTTCTCTAGGTATAAAACCAAGCATCTTTATATTTTTCTCAAGTTTATTTATTTTTATATATTCTTTAATTGAAACAATATAATCAGGATTACGAGGTTCATATTCCTTGCCTGTAAAAACTACATTAATTTCTATATTTTGTTTTTTCAATTTATTTATAGCCTCAAAAACCACCATATGATTTTTATGTTGCCAAAATTGATTTGAAACTAAATAATATGGAGTCTTAATATTATACTTTTCTTTTAAGCTGTTAAAATCTGTTATTTTATTTTCATCAATAATAGAAACAAATTGTAGCACATGAACCTTTGCTTTGGATTTAGGATAAAAATGATAAAAGTGATTTTTTGCAGTATAACTTGACACTACAACACTATTAGCTTTATCAGCAATTTCTTTAAATGCTTTATTTCTTTTTTTTATTTCATCTTTTGTAAAAAACTGAGGCAAAAATTTATGTTGAAAATCAAAAATCCAATATAATTTCTCCACATTAATAAACTCTAAATCTTTATGGTAATAATTTAAAGGGTAAATAACATCAACGTTTTGTTTATCAATATGATATCTAAAAAGATAGTTTCTATTTAGCACTCTATACAGCAAAGAAAAAAACAATCTCTTTATTTTATTTATTTCATATAAATCTACTTGTTTTACAAAGTTAAAATCCAGTTCTTTTAATAAACCTTTTGGCGTTATTTTATCATAAAATAAAACAACATTAGGACGGTCTTTAATTTCCAAATAACTTAATGACTTAACAATATTTGCAATATAGTATAATCCTCCAATCCAGTCACTGCTTCCTGTAAATATTAAACCTATAGTCTTTCTTTTTTTATCCATTCATAATATTTTAATAGTCCTTTTTCAAGAGTAATTTCAGGTTTAAATCCCATATTTTGTATTTTAGATATATCTGCAACCCAATTTTTAGGATCTCCTTTTTTCTCTTTTCCGTTAAAAACAACTTCTTTATCAGAGTCTATTATATTAACGAAAATATTTACTGCATCTTTTATTAATGTTTCTGTTCCATTGGCTACATTTATTACTTCTGCTTTAAAATATGCATTATTAATAATGATATCTATAACTTTAACCAAATCTGATATATATATAAAATCTCTGGATTCATTTCCTGAACCAAACAGTTCCACCTTTTTATTTGTATTTTTAATTTTATTATACAAATCCCAAAACAATTGTTTTTTCAATCCATCTCCATAAGCAGAAAAAATTCTCAAAGAACAAGTTGCAATATTAAAAAAATCATAAAACTCTTTACAAATTTCTTCTGACATCTTCTTATGTAATCCATATGGAGAAATCGGTTTTAAATCTTGATTTTCTAATACCGGAAGTTTACTTGGATGACCATATACTGCGGCAGAGCTTAAATTTAAAAACTTACATTTATTATTATTCTCTTTTATTGCATTTAATATATTAAAAACATTAATAGTATTTAAATAATAATCTCTTAACGGACTTTTTATAGAATCCTGAACATTTGCCGCTCCCGAAGCATTAATACAAATATCAAAATTATTTTTCCTGAATATATCTTTAAAATCGGAATTTGTTGCATCAATTCTATAGTAATTACTTGTTGTATAATCTGCAACTACATCACAAGAAAATACTTTATATTTTTTATTTTTTAAAAAAAAATTATACAAATAACTTCCTATAAAACCTTTTGAACCGATTATTAATATTCTCATATTATTGTTTTTGTGCTATAAAACTAACTAAACTCCCCGGTTTATTGTTCCTAAAAGGATTTCCATATTTTAAATTTCTGTATCGCTTATATACATAAATCATTATTTCTGTGTTAATAAAATTTCCATATTTTTTAGATATTTCTTCTATTTTTTTTTTCTCTATATTTAATAATTTATTTTTTACTTCTTCTTTTGTTAATGGTGAATAATTTATAATACTGTCAAAATGAAGCAATTCTTTAATAATATTTAATCCTGCTTGCCTTATTGCTTTTTTATATTCTGTTAATGTATAGGCATTTTCTCCACCATAAAACTTATGTAATGGATGCGACTCCAGAAACTCTGCTAAATCTTTTTTTACATTTATAATATGATCTCTAATTGAAAAAAAAATACCGCCTTTTTTTAATAATCTAGAACACTCATCTACATAATTTGTAAGATTATTTGCATGATGTAAAGATTGTCTAATAAAAACTAAATCATATTCTTTATTATTAACAGGTATATTCTCAGCAAAAGATTGGATAATTTTTATATTTTCCAATTTATAATATCTTTTCATTTTATTTATTGCTCCACAACCTGTTAAATCACTTGAATCTGGTTCAATTGCAGTAACATTATATCCATCTAAAGCAAATGAAATTGCTGAAATACCATTTCCACTACCAATATCAATAATATTAGCAACTTTGCCTTTTGAGTAATTTAATATCTGTTTTTTTACTTCTGCATATTCTGCACTTTTCCTATATAATTCAATATTTAGGTTTAAATCTTCAGATAAATACGCTTGTCTTATTAAATCTTGATATTCTGGTTTATCCTGAATAAATTTAATTGTCTGTTCCCAAGTCATTTCAATTTTTTTATAAATCTTGCCGGATTACCTGCAACTAAAGTATATGGTTCTACATCTTTTGTAACAACACTTCCGGCAGCAATAACAGCTCCTTCACCTATCGTTACTCCTTTAAGTATTATCGAATTAAAACCAACCCATACTTTATTTTCTATCACTATCTTTTCACACTCAACTTTACTCCAATCTTTATAATAACCTATTTTACCATAATCAATTCCTTTTTTCCAATCTAAAACATCATTTATTCTATCATTCCAGTTAAGAGAATGAGCATCATTATCCATAACCGTGCAGCCCCAAGAAAACATAACATCATCTCCAATATCAATTCCTATTATTGATACAAACAATCCACCACCGATAAAAGTTCTATCTCCTATTGATATTATACCTCTCTGATTCTCAATTACAAACTTTCCTTCAATTAAAGAATTATCCCCTATCTTCATAAATATTTTATCAACTTCACTTCTTACGGTTAAATTATTTAAATTGAAAATAGAATTATTTCCAATATCAAGATATTTATTATTCTTCATTCCTATGAATAAATGTTTAATTCGTCTTATTACCATAGTAATCTTTTTTTTCTATTATCAAAATATTCATACAAGTTCATTAAAAAAGTAATATCAATAATTTTTTCTTTACTTGATTTAATATAATCAACAAAGTTTTCTTTAAGAACAAACTCATTTGTTGAATGTGTTCCACTTCCATCATTACCAATGTTAATAGTTAAAGATTTAGTGGGAAAAACACAAAGTCCATTATGAATAAAAATTGTATAATACCATTTTATTGCCCAAGAATCTTTTTCATTAATAATATTAACATAATTATAATTTGCTAAATTAAACCTACTTCCCAAATGTGCATTCTTAAATGCTTCTTTATTAATTATTGATTGAAATTTTTGCCATTTATGTTTCCATGTTCCCCAGCCCCAAGAAAAAAAATATGGTAATAAGACGTTTTTTTTCTCCTTATAATTTATAGGAAACATATAACTGCAAACAGAAAAAACGATATCTGATTTTTTATATATTTCTAAATTTTCATTCATAAACCGAAGAAAAAAACTAGAAGGAACAATATCATCTTCTAAAACAATAACTTTATCAAAAGTATTTAAAACATCGTTAATTGCTAATGTAATATTTTTTTCTAATCCATAATTTTCATCTCGTTCAATAACTATAGTCTCTTTAGAAAAATTTATATGCTTAATAATAGATAAAACATTATTTCTATTATACATTTCACCTCTAGAAGCATTCTTTCTTAATCCATCTATGTATATGTATAAGATAGTCTCTTTTATTAAACTGTTTTTTTGCAGTGCATCCAAAACTTTTATTAAATGATTTGGTCTATTGTATGCAATTAAAATTAATGGAGATGCATTCATCAAAAGAAGATTTAAATAAAATTGTATTTTTTATATATTTGTATCATATGACTTCAAAATTAAAAATAATATTATTACTCTTTTTAATGATTATTAAATTTTATTGTTTTGGACAACAAAATTTAACACTTGTATATCCAAACAATAATTACATATCACAATATAAAACTATTATTTTTAAATGGAATAAAATTAACAATACACAAAATTATAATATATTAATTTCTAATAAAAATGATTTCTCAAATATTATATATCAAAATACAGTATCAAACAATTCTGATACTGTATCATTAAATAGTTATGGTTTATATTACTGGAAAATTAAATCTTTAAATTCTAATTGGTCTAAAACACGATCTTTTTATATTTTTATCCCGACAGTGATAGAAAATATTAAATTATGGGTTTCAGCAGACTCTGGGATAAGTTTAGAAAATAATCTTGTAACATCAATAAAAGATTTAAGCAATAATAATAATAATCCAACACAAAATATTTCTTCGAAGAAACCTCTTTATATTGATAATTATGGAGCGGTATTTAATAATAAGCCCATTATTTATTTTGATGGATCTGATGATTATCTCGAATTTAGTACTATCAATGATATAAGAACTTTATTTTTTTTAGGCAATGAAGATAGTAATGCTACTGATAAATTGAGACCTTTATTAGGACATTCTACATTATATGATTTTCATAGAGGTAATAATAAAATAATATTTGGAGGTAATACAAGTGAATTTATTAAAAATGGGAAAACATATATTAATGGGCACATTATAGATATTTTTAATACTTTAATGCCTACTAAATTATCTATTATAAATATAAATACTACCGATAATATTTCTGCTAATAATATATCAAATGATAGAATAAATTATGGAAGACTTTGGCAAGGAAATATTGCAGAGATAATAATATATTCTCAAATATTAAATGACTCACTTCGAAGCTTGGTTGAACAATACCTTAGATGTAAATATAATCCTCCTGTTAATCTAGGATATGATATAAATATAACATATGGTTTCTCCGATACAACAATATCTGCATATAAGCCTTGGTTTACCTCTTACAATTGGAATAACGGCTCTACTGATTCTGCAATTACAGTATCTAAATCGGGACAATATACTGTAACAGTAACGGATATTTTCGGTTTTATAAGTAAAGATTCCGTAATAGTGAGTTATCCTGAAATTAACTACCCCTGCGTAAACGGTGATACTATTATTTGTTTAGGAGATACCCTGTGGTGGGATACTAAACTTTCAACAGGATATACCCATGAGTGGTATCCTGTTCAAGTTAGTACAACAATTTATCCTATTACCAAAGCCGGAAAATATTCCGTAAAAGTTTCCGATTCCAAAGGATATTATAGACTATCCGATACCATTACCATAAAAATTGACAGTTTTCCGCAAATAGTTTCACTTGGTAATGACACAACCCTTTGTAAAGGAAATAACTTATACCTGCAAAGTGGCAGCAACGCAGCAGTATCATACCTTTGGAATACCGGCAGTACCGATAGTTATATCACTTTGCAAGAACCGGACGAATACTCTGTTACCACAACAAATATAATAGGTTGTATAGCAAAAGATACTGTAAATATTGATATTAACGGAATAGCACCTGTTCCCGATTTTACGTTTTCAAACCAATGCTTTGGCGATACCGTTTTGTTTACCGATGCATCAACATCACCCGATGGCAGTATTTTTACAGGTTGGCAATGGAACTTTGGCGACGGCAACGGTTCAAATAATCAAAACAGCAATCATCAATTTGCCGATACAGGCATTTATACCGTTATACTTACCGTAAATACTCAAAATAACTGTTCAAACAGTATTCGTAAAACAGTGGATATTTACAGCAATCCCGTTGCAGGATTTTTACCCGATATTACCTGTTCAAATTCTCCAACCATACTGCACGATATCAGCACATCCATTGATGGAAACATAACAAACAGGCAATGGATATTTCCTGACGGGACAACCGATACTGTTCAAAATCCGGAATATACATTTACCCTTGCGGGAAAAATACCCGTACAACTTATTGTTGAAACAAACCTTACTTGTAGTGATACTCTAACTAAAGTTATTGATATAAAACAAGGAGCAGTTGCTGACTTTTCGTATAGTGCCGCGTGTAATCAAAAACCTGTTTACTTTACCGATAAATCGGAAAGTTTCTTGGGTAGTGAGCTAAATTACAAGTGGACTTTTGAGCCGGGTAGCATAAGCACACAAAACAATCCGCAATATACATTCCCCGATACAGGCATTTATACTGTAACTCTTGAAGTAAACCAGCAGATAAATAACTGTAACAGCATAGTATATAAAACAATAAAAGTAAATCAAAATCCTGTTGCTGCATTTTCAAAAGGAACAATATGTGAAAAAAACGGTACTACGCTTATCGATATAAGCACATCGCCGCAAGGCACAATAACAGAGCCGGTCTGGCAAATAGATTCCATAGGTACCCTTGCGGGAAATATTGTTACGGTGCAATTTGATACCTCCGGTAATTATAAAACTATACTTACCGTAAAAGACAACAACGGTTGTATTGCTACAATTACCGATACCTTAACGGTAAATCCGTTGCCTTTACCACATTTTCTTACTAATGTGCAAAAAGGAGCTGTGCCTTTATCGGTTGAGTTTACCAACCAAACTACCGGAGCTGAAGAGTATCTATGGACCTTTGGTGATGGTTATACCTCAACAGAATTTTCGCCTGAACATACATTTACCGATAGTGGTAATTACAATGTTAAAATGCTGGCAATAAGTAATATGGGATGTGTTGATTCATCTTTTAGTATAATTAAAGCCATAATGCCGCATATTGACATTGCCATTGATAAGGCTTTCGCCGAAAAAGACAACGGTTATCTGAAAATATCGGCAAATATCCAAAATTTAGGCACTCTCAACCTTGACAATGTTGAACTGTTTTACAAAACTAATTACGGACAAACAATTAAAGAAATATTACCTTTTACATTGGAATCGGGACAAACCGTTAACTATGAGTTTACAACACAAACACAAATAAAAAGTGATATTGAACTCACTCATGTTTGTATATGGGCTTTACCAAGTAACCAAACAGATGAAACCCCCGATAACAACGAAAAATGTATAGCTTTTGAAAATGCTTTTAAAGCTATGCAACCTTACCCGAATCCCGCAAAGGATAAATTAGTTATAGAGTATATTATTCCGTATAAGGCGAATGTTAGGATTTTGCTTTTCAATCAATTCGGGCAGTTAACAAATATACTTTACGATAAAAAATCGGCAGCGGGAATAAATCGCTTGGTTTTTGATGTCAGAACACTCTCACGCGGAACATATATTTACCGTATAGAGTTTGAAGACAATGTAAAATCGTATCAAATAATGATAAAATAAAGCTATGTATTAATTACTGTGGTTCTACTATTATTTTAATGGGTTTGTAAATCTTCTTCTTTTTTTAGTGGAAAAAACGCATTCAATTTATAAGCAACTTATTACAATATAAATACCAATAAATCAAATTGTTAAATATTAAATGAATATGCTTATCCGCTTGTTTGCCTAAAGTTTGAAAACTTTAAGCAAAAAGCCTCTAAAACATTAGTACAGGGCAACGCCCTGTGTTTAATGTGGTTTTGTGAAACTCAGCCCTATAAGGGCAGAAGAGTTGATTGGGTAAGTATGCGGATAAGCATTTAAAAGAATATTATTTGGTATAATTATTTACAGTTTAATAAAGATTTATTAAGCATAATATTTGAATGGTTATATTAATTACCCACTAAATT
>Ga0256846_1000784_pt1 | contig 11433 bp, 9 predicted proteins | sample TevniametaG_FD_189098 | JGI IMG/M metagenome (GOLD analysis project Ga0256846, IMG submission 189098) | Tube worm associated microbial communities from hydrothermal vent at the East Pacific Rise, Pacific Ocean - Tevnia | ecosystem: Host-associated > Annelida > Integument > Unclassified ...
TCATAATAGATTGTGGTTAATCTATTAAGATACTGATTATCAAGGTTTTAAACAAATTTTACAGCAACTATTTTTAATTTATTTTTCTCATTATCAAATACTTAACTCGTTTTATAACGAACTATTGTTAAATAAAACAGATACAAATTTATTTGATTTATAAACTTTTAATTTATTTATCTCTTTTTACGGTTAAAAAATATAATTTTGCCTTTTTAAATTTATATAAACAGTTTAATGGCTTTGATACTAAATATTGAAACATCAACAAGCGTATGTTCGGCTTCACTTTCCGACGGAGATAAAATAATTGGTTTAAAAGAAAGTTTTGACGACAAATCGCATGCTTCGTTACTTACTGTTTTTATTGAAGAACTACTTTCAGAAAACAATATTGATGCAGATAAATTGCAAGCAGTAAGTGTAAGCGAAGGACCCGGTTCTTACACAGGTTTGCGAATCGGCGTTTCGGTAGCAAAAGGTATTTGTTATGCTAAAAATATTCCGCTGATTGCTGTTAATACATTACAAGCAATGGCTATAATGACAAAGGAAAAAACAGATACGGATAATATTATTTTTTGCCCGATGATTGATGCTCGCAGAATGGAAGTGTATTCTTCACTTTTTAATTATGATATTTCAATAAAACGGGAAACTATAGCCGAAATTATTGATGAAAATTCATATTCAAAAGAGTTAACTGAATACAAAATTGCATTTTCCGGAAACGGAGCCGAAAAATGTAAAGGTATAATTACTCACAATAATGCTGTTTTTATTAATGACATTTACCCGTCGGCAAAATATACGGCACAACTTGCTAAGCAACTGTTTGATAAAAAAGAGTTTAAAGATACGGCTTATTTTGAACCTTATTATTTAAAAGACTTTATTGCCACTATTCCTAAAAAGAAAGTTTTTTAATCAGGTTACATTCTTAGATATTTATTGAGTTTAATGCAAAGGTCTAGAAAAACAACTTTTGCATTTGCATTTCGTGAGATATGCATAAAAGCAGTATTTAATTCACCGGTAATATACGGTGAATTTTCAAATCGAATAAATGCGGAAAATTTTTCGGCAAAAGCCAATTCTTTATCCATTAGTCTTGATATTTCAGACTGTTTTTGATTAAGCATTAAATTTTCACGAACCATTCGCAAACCGTAAGCCAAAAATGCTTTCTGTTTTTCACGTCCTGCTTTTGCAATTTCGTCAACCCATTTAATTATTTCTATCAACTTACCCGAATAGCTCAATCGCATCATATTTACAAAATATTCAAAATTTTGTTCCGCATCAACCGACGACTCTATATATTCTTTTGCGTTAGTATAATTACCTTCACTTAATCTACTTATTTGTCGGGCTTTATCTTCGGATAATTGATGTTTTTCTATAAGCCCTTTAAATAACTCTTCTTCCGATATTCTTTTAATCTTAACAAGTTGTGTTCGTGATAATATTGTTGAAATAATTTGTTGAGAGTTTTGTGAAACCAAAAAGAAAAGGGTTTTTTCGGGAGGCTCTTCAATAAGTTTAAGCAGCTTATTTGCTGTCTGTTGGTTCATTTTTTCGGGAAACCAAATAATCATAATTTTATACGCCGACTCATACGATTTAAGACTGAGTTTTTTTATTATCTCTTTTCCTTCGTCAACGCGAATTATAGCTTGAGCATTTTCAGAATCAAGAGCATTAAGCCAATCGTTATATGTTCCGTAAGGATTATCGGTTAAAAACTCTCTCCACTCTTTAATAAAAGTATCGCTGACAGGAATACTTTTATTTTTTGGTGTTACCACAGGAAAAACAAAATGCAAATCGGGATGTTGATATTTCTCTATTTTTTTGCACGATGCACATTCTCCGCAACTGTCATTTTCTTTTCGGTTTGTGCACATAATATATTTTGCGTAAGCCAAAGCCAATGGCAAACTACCGTATCCTTCTTCGCCCAAAAATAGTTGAGCATGACTTATACGGTTTTGTTTTACCGAATTTATCAGTAAATTCTTTATTTCGTTTTGACCTATTATATCGCTAAAATTCATATCATCTTTGTTTATTACAAACCTAATTTATTTATTACAATCATCCAAACATGATTAAGCAATAAAACTAAAAATACGGTGTTTACCATAATAATAAATCACTTCGGCAGGTGTATGCTAAGTGCTTCGATAAGTTCAGCAACCAACAAGCTCTTCAAAGGTTTCCTTTAAAATAAATTCTCCGAAATCCTTTCCCGAAATAAATTCTCCGAAATCCTTCGGAGTAAACAGGGACAGGCAGGAGTAAACAGGGACAAGCAGAAGTAAACAGGAACAGTAAAAAGTAAACTAATGAACGACTATTAAAAATTGGAAATTAATAAAAAAACAGAGTTTTGTAACTACACTCTTTTTTACATAAATTGCACAAAAATTATAGCTGATGCGGGTAAATACATTGATAATAGGAGCAGGACGCTCAGGAACCACAACACTTAGTAAAATATTGGAAAATCATTCTCAGGTGTGTTTTTCAAAAATAAAAGAGGTTCATTACTTTTCGATAGATGATTTATTTGCAAGAGGAGAAAAATATTATCATTCATTTTTTCCTTGTCATGCCGACAAAAAAATTATTGCTTCGGCTGATACTTATTTATTGCCTGCACACAACGCAATTCGGAAAATAAAAGATTATAACCCCGATATGAAAATAATTGTAATGCTCCGAAATCCCGTTGACAGAGCATATTCTTCTTATAATTATTCAATTAACTACGGTTATCATAAAGAATATCAATTGTTTATACATTCTATAGAGAAAGAAGAAAATATAGAGAAAGAAGAAAATATTGTACAACTGAATAATCTTGGGCATTTTTATTGCAGTCTTTATTATTTGCATCTGTCGGAATGGTTAAAGATTTTTGATAAAAAAAACTTTTTGTTTCTTCCTTTTGATTTAATTAAAAACGATATTGAAGAACTTAAAAAACGATTATCAAATTTTTTAAGTATTGATATACAAGAGTTTAATAATGTTGACAATACAAAAAAACATAATGCAAACGCTGTTCCCAAATCAAAAATATTTGAGCAGTTTTTACTTAATAGAGATAATCCGGTAAGAAAATTTATCAGAAATGTTTTCCCTGAATCGTTAAAGAAAAAAATTATCCACAGTAATATTGTTGATAAAATTCATAACATCAACAGAAAGAGTTCTGATTATAAACCATTAAGCAGTGAAGAACGAAAAAAAGCCGAGGAATTTTTTAAAAAAGATTTAGAAATGCTGAAAAATATTACTAATGTAAATCTTTAATTTTTCGGTTAGGCTATGTGAAATTTTAAAATACCACACTTTTAGTTTACCCCTAATTTTATTTATTGTCAATCTTTTTAAAATAGCAATGAGGAAAAATGATATTTTATTATTTAAACCTTAATAAATCGCACATAAATAAATTTTGATGTCTCTCCGATTCTGAAAAATAGAGTAAAATATGTTCATCCAAAATTATTAAATAAAAATTTTTGACATTTTAAATTAATATTTAGATATTTGTCTAAATATTTAAATATTATGAATTCATTATTTAAAGCATTAAATGACAAAACACGGAGAGATATTTTGGAGATGCTCAGAGAATCTGACATGACAGCCGGTGATATTGCCGATAAATTTGAAATGACAAAACCCAGCATATCACATCATCTCTCTCTTTTAAAACAAGCTAATTTAGTTGTTGACATTAAAAAAGGACAATTTATTTATTACTCCTTAAATGCTACTGTTATTGATGATATTATAAAATGGTTTTTAAAATTTAACTCTAATTCTATAAAAAATGAAAACAACAAAAATATTTAAAGAATTATTAATTGGAAGTATTGTAATAGCTCCATTATTATATTTTTTCTACATATGGAATTCTTTACCTGCCGAAATTCCCATTCATTTTGATGCTTATGGAAATCCAAACAACTACGGTAATAAATCTGATATTGCCTTAACTATATTGTTCTTATCGGTTGGCACATATTTATTATTAATGTTTATTCCTAAAATAGACCCGAAAAAGAACTTTCCTGTTTTTAACAATACATTTGTAAAACTCCGCTTTATTTTAACCCTGTTTTTTTCAACTATTTGTTTTATCATTATATCTTCTGTTCAAAAAGGAGAATTAAATACATCTCTCTTTTTCATTATGTTTACTCTCTTGATTTCGCTAATAGGAAATTATATGAGCAATATAAGACCAAATTATTTTATTGGAATAAGAACACCATGGGCACTTGAAAGTGAATCGAATTGGAAAAAAACACACTTTATTACAGGCAGGTTATGGTTTTTTTCCGGTATTTTATTAACAATATTGATAATTATTCCTTCTGCCGATTTTAAAACATACGCATATATCGGATTTATTATTTTATTGATTCTTTTCCCGATATTATATTCATTTGCAATTTTTATTAAAGAAGAAAAATCAAAAAATCAAAACACCAATACAAAAAAGCCATCTCATAAAAAAAGCAGAAATATTTCTTTAAATGAATCTGATATGTGGTTTTATCGTTTTTATTTTAATCGTTATGATTCAAGAATTATTGTTCCTAAAAAAAATAAAATGTTGGGATTAACTTTAAATTTTGCTAATCCATACACTTACATCATTATCGCCGGAATTATTGCTCTTATAATTATTTCTAAATATATAATTTAACTTCGAGTTATGTAATAACAGTTTATCTGCATTTAGTAAGGGTTAATTCTTCCGATATGCTTTTCCAAAAAATATCGGAGTAAACTGTAACAAACTGATTTAGAAATACACAGGTTTGTGTTACATTTTGTTTTTTTTACCTATCACATAAATCAGTAAGGTATAATAAACAATGGATAGGAAAAAAATAAGACAGTAATGTCAAATAAGAGTAAATTAAATTTTGATGATTATCTGTTAAACAACTTAATATCTTTATATTACAGTATCTAATTTTAGATTTGAGAAACTTAATTTTTCTTGTTTTCTGTAAACATATACAATACCGTATTTCTCGGCATTAGCTCTTTTCTCATCGGGAGATAAATCGGAAAAATAATCTTCTATTTCATTCCATAATTTTAAAATAACGGCATCGGCTTTTTTTCTTAAATCAAGCATTTTTTGCTGAGCATTATTATGAGCTTCTTGTAAATATTGTTGGTTTTTATAAGTTCGCAAATAGTCTTCGTAATGCACTTTAACTCTTGCAATAGTAGGATTAGTTATTGGTGTTCCGCCGTTCATTAATCTTTGTTGTTCTCCTTCAATTAGTTTTTTACCCCACTCTATTACATCTTTTTCACTGTTTAACAAAGGAAGTTTTTTATCATATTCTTGCAAATCAAAATACTCCCTGATTTCAGGTTTTAATTCACCACGCAAGATTGCAAAATTCAGAACTTGTATAAAATGCGAAACATACAGTTTTACTTTTTTTAACTTTTCTTGATGATTTTTACTTTTTTTTATTTGTCGTTCCAAAGTTTCTTTTTGATACAATACCGCCTGATTATATTCAGGATAAAAAAACTTTAACTCTTGGTAGGTTGACGGACTAAAAGTTAGTTCTAACGGAGAAACCCCTTCGCTCATTTGCAGTGCTTTTTGCATTGCTCTCAACCTTGAACTGTCAGTGTTAGGTAAACGTCTGTAAGGCATAAGCAAGTTATTAACAAGTTGTTGATAATATGCGAATATAAGTTTAATATTTTAAAAAAACAAGGCATTCGCATTTAAAAATATGTAATGCAATATGTTACATTTTTATATATTATAAATAATATAATGAGTTAAAAATAAAAAGTAAACGTCTAATAGTCTAACGTCTAGCTTCCGGCATTTCAAACAATAGTGAGAAATTCCTTTGCATCTTCACATTTTTGCGAGAGAAATCTCTTAGCAAACAGAATAAATTCCGATTAATAATGTTTTACGGTTTATTTTTATTTTTTTTGTAAAAAACTGTAGTAACAAAACACAAAATAATTATCTAATGCAAAAGATTGTTGCAAAATTCGGAGGTTCAAATCTCAAAAAAAAAGAAGATATTTTAAAACTCGTAAAAGTTATTAAAGCATATAATCGACCGATGGTTATTGTAGTATCAGCTTTTTACGGTATTACCGATTATCTTGTAAAAGCAATAAAAGAGGTTAAAAACAATCAAGATAAAATATCTGATTTAACAACGTTTTTAATATCTTTTAAAGAAGAGGTGATAAAAGATAATTTTGACGACAAAACAAGAGCAAAAGACGCATTTACGCAAGTAGAACAACGAATAAAAGAACTTGAAAGATATTTAACGGGCATTTATTACATAGGCGATACTCCCGAGTTTGTCGAGGATGTGATATTAAGCTACGGTGAAAGATTATCATCATTAATATTAACTGCTATTTTGCAAAGTCACGGAATAAATTCCAAAGAGGCTTTACCCGAAGATATGCCTCTTATTACCGATGGTGAATTTGGTAATGCAACGGTAAATTATCAAGCATCATCAGAAGGAGTAAAAAAACGACTCAAAGAGGATAAAGTTTTTGTTGTTCCCGGATTTTACGGAGTATCAAATAAAGGGAAAATTACACTACTCGGACGTGGTGGCAGCGATTATTCGGCAGCAGCCATTGCCCGTTGTATAAATGCCGAATCGCTTGATGTGTGGAAAGATGTTGACGGATTTATGAGTGCCGACCCCAAACTTGTTGAAAAACCTGTATTAATAAATAAACTTTCATATACCGAAGCCGCCGAATTGTCGTATTTCGGAGCAGGAATATTACATCCGCGAACGGTAGAACCGTTACGTAAAGAAAAAATTCCCGTAAGGATACTTAATATTGATACTTTTAACGGAATCATATCTCCCGGAACAATTGTGGGAGAGCATGAAATAATATCAGAAAATATTATTAAAAGTGTTACTTACAGCAACGATTTTGGTATTTTAACACTAAAAGGAGCCGGTGTGGGAATGAAAAAAGGTGTGCTTGCCAAAACAACAGGTGCTCTTGATGCTGCGGGTATTAATATTAAATCGGTAATTACCAGCCAGATAGCAATAAATCTTTTGCTTTCGGTTGACGATTTGAAAAAAGCATATCAAATTATTGAAGAATTACAATTACCTACTGTTACTGAAATTCAACCTGTTGAACATCTTACCACAGTAGCTGCCGTTGGCGAAGGAATACTTGAAAAACCGGGCGTAGCAGGCAGACTATTTACGGCTATCGCCAATAAACAGATAAATGTGAGAATGATTGCTTCGGGAGCTTCGCCTGTATCAACATATTTTGTGGTAAACTCAAAATTTAAAGATGCCGGAATTCAAGCTATTCATTCTGAATTTTTTGATTAAAATATTTAATGGAAATATTAACTTAATATAAAGATTAATCTTTTTGAAAATTTTTAAAATTAAAAATTTAAATATAAAAAAAGCTCACTTCTTGTGAGCTTTTTTATTTATTATAATATCCTAATTTTTATCAGGTTTAGGTAATAATACCTTACGCGAAAGTTTAAGTTTTCCGGCTTTATCTACACCAATAAGTTTAACTTCTATTTCGTCACCCTCTTTAAGAACTTCTTCAACTTTTGCCAAGCGTCTCCATTCTATTTCAGATATATGAAGTAAACCGTCTTTTCCCGGAAGTATTTCAACAAAAGCACCAAACGGCACTATTGATTTTACTTTTCCTTTGTAAATTTCGCCAACCTCGGGAACTGCAACAATAGCTTTAATTCGTTGAAGAGCTTTATCAATAGACTCTTTATTTGTGGCAACAACCTCTACCTTACCCATATTATCAACTTCTTCGATAATTATTGTGCTGTCGGTAGATGCTTGTATCTCTTGAATAATTTTTCCGCCGGGACCAATCAAAGCTCCGATTGTATCTTTTGGAATAGTAAGAGTAACAACTCTCGGTGCATAATCTTTATAATCTTCACGCGGAGCTTCCAGTGTTTTAAGAATCTCATTCATAATATGAAGACGACCTGCTTTTGCTTGTTCAAGAGCCTGAGCCAATACCTCGTAAGGAAGTCCGTCAACTTTAATATCCATTTGTGTGGCAGTAATTCCGTCAACTGTTCCTGTTACTTTAAAATCCATATCGCCAAGATGGTCTTCGTCGCCGAGAATATCACTTAATACAGCATATTTATCGCCTTTGGTAATAAGTCCCATTGCTATTCCGGTAACAGGTTTTTTAATTTTAAGACCTGCATCCATAAGAGCCAATGTTCCGGCACAAACTGTTGCCATTGATGATGATCCGTTTGATTCTAAAATATCGGAAACAATACGTATTGAATACGGATTCTCACTATCATCGGGTAAAATATTTTTAAGTGCACGATGAGCTAAATTTCCGTGCCCTATTTCGCGACGACCAACACCACGTTGCGGACGAGCATCGCCTGTTGAAAACGGCGGAAAATTATAGTGTAACAAAAATTTATCAGTTCCTTGACGCAATACTTCATCAATAAGTTTATTATTGAGTTTTGTTCCTAAAGTAACAGTAGTAAGTGATTGTGTTTCACCTCGTGTGAAAATTGCCGAACCGTGTGCAGAAGGCAAATAATCTACTTCACTCCATATTGGACGAATCTCATCGGTTTTACGACCGTCAAGACGTATTTTTTCGTCTAAAATCATATTACGAACAGCCTCTTTCTGAACATCGTGGTAATACTTGTTTACCAACGACATATTGAGTTCTGCAAGTTCTTCTTCGGAATATTGCGATAAAAATTCTTCTTTTACAGCTTCAAAATCATCAGAACGCTCATGTTTGTTAGGGTTGCATTTCATTGCAACGGCATAAGCCTTATCATATGTTTCTTTCCAAATTTTTTCTTTCAGTTCTTCGTCGTTCGATTCGTGACAATATTCTCTCTTCTGAGTTTTTCCAACCTCTTCGGTCAGTTCCATTTGAGCTTTACAATGAACTTTTATAGTTTCATGAGCCAACTTAATTGCTTCAAGCATTTCAGCTTCCGAAACTTCTTTCATTTCACCCTCTACCATTAAAATATTGTCATAAGTTGCTCCAACCATAATGTCAATATCAGCTTCTTCGAGTTCGCTAAACGACGGGTTTACAACAAAATTACCGTCAATACGTGCTACTCTACATTCTGATATTGGTCCGTGAAACGGTATATCCGAAACAGCAATTGCTGCCGAAGCAGCTAATCCTGCCAATGCATCGGGCATTGTATCTTTATCGGCTGAAATAAGTGTTACATTAACAAATGTTTCTGCATGATAATCATCGGGAAATAAAGGTCTTAATGCTCTGTCGATAAGGCGTGAAACCAAAATTTCAGAATCTGAAGGTCGCCCTTCTCTGCGTAAAAAACCTCCGGGAAATCGTCCTGCCGCCGAATAATTTTCTTTGTAATCTACCGAAAGCGGCATAAAATCTACATCTTCTTTTGCCTCTTTTGCCGACACTACTGTTGCCAACAACATGGTGTTACCCATTTTTACTACTACCGAACCATCAGCTTGTTTTGCTAATTTACCGGTTTCAATTGTAATTTTTCTGCCGTCAGGCAATAAAATTTCTTTGTTTACAATATTCATCTTTCTTTGTTTTTCTTACGATTTACTTGTTTCTTTTTTGTAAATCTTATTGTATTTTAATCTTTTTTAACGTGCAAACTTACGTGAATTTTATTTATGATACAAACTTAATGCCGAAAGTATTATTGCATAGATTCAACAAAAATATTTTTTGTATTACGGTATCACAATAGTTCGTTATATATTCGTGTAATCTGTTGATTATTAAAGGAATAAATACGAAAACTCTATTTTCTCTTAACTATTTGTAATTCAATAAATTAGTGTATTCGCAGCTAAAAATCTAACGAACTATTATATCAATATCAAATAAATTAATGTTCAAAAGCAAAAGATAAAACGGTTGGATTATGGTCTGAATTTTCAAACTGTAAATCTATGTTTTTTTGTGATATACTTTTTAAATTAGGCGATAATAAAAAGAAATCTATTGTTGCGGTTATTGCACTGTCAGGATTATATACTTTGTCTATCAATCTGTTTGTGGGCACATCTTCAAGAGCACACCATTGCCAGCCGTCAGGCATAAAATCGTAAGCTATTCTTATTCGTGTAAGATGCTTTTCTTTATAAATATTTTCTTCCATACCCTTTTTCGGAGGTTCTTGATTCCAGTCGCCACCAACAATTATATAGTTGCCGTTGGCATACTCTTTTTGTAAAAACTCTTTCATCATTTTCATTTGTCGTAAACGCAACGAGCCGTCATCAAAAGCTGAATTGTGAGTGTTTATTATCAATAATTCTTTCCCGTTGGAAGTATAAAATCGCTGAACCATAAAACAACGGTCAAGAAAAAATAGTCCCATAGGCCATGAATAATTTCCTTCAAATGCATGACGAGTAACCTTAAATGCTTTACTGTTGCTAAATGATGCTAATCCACTTTTTACTTTCCCCATAGGATTTGTAGGAGGCATTGGCACAAACGGCACTTTATAATTTATCGCAGTATATCCTTCAAATCCTTTTAACATTGATAATATACTGTCGTATTCATTAAGTCTGTAACTGCGATGCGATTTAATATCAACTTCTTGTAAAAGGTAAAAATCAACCGAATCGTTCATTTTAATATGATATCTTATATTGTTAAGATTATTTACGGTTTGTTGTTTTGTGGTTCTCATTTTTTCACCGCCATCGTAAAAAAAGCACATGTCTTTATCCAATCCGCAATATCCTATATTCCACGAAAATATAGTTAATGTATCGTAAACATTAATAACATCACCTTTTGATTCTGATATTTTTTCTACTGGCAATGGTTTGTAATCAGTTAATGTAACATATAATAAAAACAGTCCGAAAAATAATACTATTGATATAATGACGATTAATAAAAATTTTAATGCTTTTCTCATGATTTACAGAGTTATCAGGTTAAAAAAGTAAAATATTATTTAAAATTAAAAAAAATATCTAATATTCCGACATTTAGCAACTTCCTTCGGTAATTCTTTCAAAACTATTTAAAAAAAGATGGCAGTATTTATTTAGTTGAAAGTTTGTAAAGTTGAAAGTTACAGCGGAGGCTAGTTTACTCCGAATTTATTTCGGAGAGCCTGTCGAAGCCGGATTAGCAACGAAGGAAATGATACAATGGTTCAATGATGTAATGATATAATGATACAATGATGTAATGCATAAATGCCAAAAACTTGTCCGCCTTTGGAGGATGCAGAAATGCAGAAATAAGCACGGAGGCTGAGCTTGTCGAAGCCGGATTAGCAACGAAGGAAATGATACAATGATATAATGGTTCAATGATACAATG
>Ga0256846_1000785_pt1 | contig 11429 bp, 7 predicted proteins | sample TevniametaG_FD_189098 | JGI IMG/M metagenome (GOLD analysis project Ga0256846, IMG submission 189098) | Tube worm associated microbial communities from hydrothermal vent at the East Pacific Rise, Pacific Ocean - Tevnia | ecosystem: Host-associated > Annelida > Integument > Unclassified ...
TATTCCTCCTGTGTCCACTTAAAAATGCTAAAGCTAAAGTGAAGTTAATCTGCGATATAAGGGTCTTTACGCGGTTTATACAACTTAAAAAACCCGTCTGGTTGACGTTTGAGAAATATATATTTTTCTTGTAGTGAAGTATCGTTATCAACAATGTGTTCAATTTTCGCTAAATAACAGAATAGATTTTCAGTAGGAAGGTCGTAAATAGGTATTTGTCTCAATAGAAGTATCTTGAAATGTTCCCCTTTACTTTTCCATTTTTTGAAGGCCGTCATGCTGGGGCGTTTATTAAACAGTATTTCTTTTTTGTAAAATTTGGGATAAGTTTCTCCATTCGGATTCAACAGCTTGTACGCGGATTTGAAATCGTTAGTATCTAAAGCGGCGTAGAATCGAAGAATAGTGCCGTGGGCCGGCGCCGAGCCTGGTTTTATGTGGAGGGGAACAACGGCTGCATTTGTTTTTCCTGCGTTATGGGCTGTTAGGGTATATGCTCTTATTTTGGCCGGTTGCGGGGCGACATCTGGAGGAATAGTTAAACCTATTTCGAAATCTACTGTATCAGGCGCTTTAGCTTTAAGCGGAAGGCCTCTTCGTTGGATTATTTCCCCGCCTTTGCTTACCAATGTAATTTCGAGATAACCTTGTTTAGTTGAAGCCTTGCCTTTGACTAAAACCCAGGAAGCGGTGTCGTCAGTTTGAGGAGTGTAAAGTTCAATCATTTCAGTAGGATTCCCATTATCGTACTCAAAGGTTACGGTATTATCTTCGTTCTTACCCTTCCCACAAGCCAGTACAGCTAAAACAGCTATTATAATAGAGAGTTTTAATATATATTTCATAATTCAGTTTACTAAGAATTATTACCGATGTCAATACATAATTCACCTTATATATTTATCTATAGAAAAAGGAATGCAAAAAAAAACGACCTACAGATATGTTATAATGTCTAAATCATAAGTGTAGAAAATAGGGTATTTGTCTGGGAGTAACGCTAAAGAGAATTTAGTCTTCGGATACTATTCTGTTTCCATTTTCGTTTTCGGAGTAAGCTAAGAAGTTAGCAAGTTTATTTCGCTTTTGAATCTGTTGTAAAACTCCCGTTCCCTAAAAGAAAGGAGCGCCTGAATCCAAGCGCCCCATGGTGTTTGTTCTCCCACCCCTCGCTTTTGCCTTCCTCCCCCCTTCTCTTCTTCCCATCGTAAGCATCCCCTTTCCTACAATCTAATAAAAGCAATTTTTGTGCCAAGTATTTGGCGAAAGTTGTATCTCTGTAAACATAGGCGTCTTATTGCTTTCGTGAAAAAAGGTATATATAGTCTGTAATTATTTGTTATCTAAAAGTATCATTGAATTGACTTTTTGGGGTATTCCTTTAAGTCTTATCTTATAACAAAGTTTCTGGATTTCTTAGGTTTATCCTATTTCCCCCTAACTAGGCGCTGGAATTATACGTTATCTTACTTCTATCTTAAATTTATAGAGCTATCTCCTTCCGCAATACCCGGAATTCATTCCAAATATTTATCTTGCTTAAATTTATATAAGATTCTCTCTATATAGTATAGTGTAAGAATACAAAAAAGAAGCCTCCATGGAGGCTTCTTAATCGCAGAGTAAAATATTGTCTACAGTATTATCTCAACATCCTAAAAGCTAGACGCTGGCTATGGCTCCAAGAGCTATTGAATTCAACTTAGTTTCGGCGTCATCTGCTCGCGATAGCATGACAACCGGTTTAGCCGCGCCTGCAACAATGCCGCAGGCCTTTGCTGCGCCTAGATAGATAAGTCCCTTGGCAAATACATTTCCAGTTGTAATATCGGGTACAATCATGATATCGGCCGCGCCTGCAACTTGGCTTTTCACAGCTTTCATTTTTACAGCTTCAGGTGATACAGATAAATCAAGCGCCAGAGGGCCATCAATCAATGCCCCCTTTATCTGTTTGCGGTTAGCCATTTGTGTAATTTCAGCCCATTCAAGGGTTTCGGGCATTTTAGGGTTTATGGCTTCAATTGCTGCTAGCAGGGCAACTTTAGGTGTATCTATACCCAGAGAATGGGCAATGTCTATAGAATTATTAATAATATCAAGTTTAGTTTTTAAGTCAGGGCGAATATTCATACCGCCGTCTGAAACCATAATAAGGCGGCCTAGCTCACGTGGTTCAAGAATCGCTATATGTGAGAGAACTCGTCCAGTTCGTAAGCCCTTTTCCTTATGAAGCACAGCACTCAAAAATGCAGAGGTAGGTAGATGACCTTTCAAAAGGAAGTCGCCTTTTGTTGCTACTTCCTGTACCGCTTTCAATGCAGCTTCTGAATTTGGGCAGTCGATTACTTCAAATGCGTCAAGGGTTATTCCAGCCTGCTGAGCCGCTTTCTTAATATCATCAGCTTGTCCGCACAGTATACCTTTGGCAATTCCTTCTTTTTGGGCTTCATCTAAGGCCTTTAGCGTTACAACATCAGCGGCAGCGGCCACCACGCATCTTTTGGGGCCTAATTGTCGAGCTTTTTCTTTAAGTTGAGATAGTGAGTTTATCATCAGTTTCTCCTAAAGATTATAAGTTCGTTTAAGGCTATCGCGAAGTATACGTAAACTTGATTCCGAAGGATAAAGTTGAATGCTTTTTTCAATCACTTTCAAGGCGTTTTTGGGATCTTTGAGATAATCCATGTATAATCTAATTGTTACAAGGTTGCCTGGGTATTTCGTATCCCATGTTTTGAGTAAATTAAGTGCCTTTGATGTATCGTTGACTTCCCGTAAATAGAACATGAATATCTTAATGAAGTTTTCCGGATTATCTTCAGTGGCATTAGAAGCTAGTTCATTGAATTGACGATACGCTTCTGCAGTATCACCAATTCTTAAAGAATTCACAGCTTGTTCGATTAAGAAATTAGCATCAAGCCAACCGTTTGCTTTTAAGGTATCAAAGTAGATTTGAGCGTCGTCAGCTACTCCTGCAAACTTAGCTAAAGTGTATAGTCTGTTATAATAATATTTGCGTAAAGCGTCTTCTGCATCAAATGTAGCCACCGGTTTAACAAAATTATAGGTTTCCTTGGTGTCATAGCCGTATTTAATCATGTGTTCAGCTACGTTTAGCATGATTATACCGTAATGACTGTAAAGGAGGTCAGTTTGCTCACTATGGCGTACCCTGCTATCCATTATTGACGTAAACTGGAATTCCTGTGTAAACATTTTGTATGACTTTTCAATATCTACGGGAGGAATTGAATATACAGAAACTGGCATATCCTGGGGAGGTTTCCTGAAGCGGTAGGCAAGGCCTTCCTGAATAAGATAGCGATGATAGTTTTGTATTTTACTTGGTAGAACCGTTGTAGAAAAGTATATGGGCATAGTGCCTTCTTTATAACGCTCAAGAACTTTAAGGCAGAAACTATCTACAGGGATTAAATAATCAAGAGGTATTTTAGTAAAGTGTCCTGCAAATCCGCGTAGTCTTACCTCTACTTTTTCAGAGTCTGCATATACAATACCTGCGTTGGTTGCGAGCATATCCCTAATCATAATATCGGCTAGCATGTATCTATTATGGCCGTCTGATGAGATGGCTATGGGTGGTAGATTGTCAATTTCGCCAGACTTGTAACTTACAGTTAAGTAGTTCACATCCAAAGGGTTATAGATAATTATTTCACCTCTGGAGTAATCAACTTCTCCAATAGTTTCACGTCCAATCTTTAATTTACCTTCTTTATTATCCTGAACCTGTTTAGTAGCATAGGAGAATTCAAGTGTTCCTTTCTTAATGGAAGGGTGAGCGACTTTTCCAACCCATAATGTATCCAGACCACCATTTTTAGCAGGAACTACTCCCTTGGAAAAGCGAAGCTTTTCATTGTTAGATTCATAAACGAAAGATATGGGCGCTCCCTTTCGTTTCAAGGTTTCAATATACCAAGGAGTGTTCAGAAGCGAAAGGTTGGCATTGATTACTCCATGTTTGTATGGTTTTTCCCCGTTTTCGTATCGAACGGAGGGAACTTCTTGGACAAACCATAAAGGGAAGGTGTCGTTATCACCGTTTGTGAAAATAACTGAAGGGTCGGAACATGATGCAAGAAGGTTATAACCGTATTCTAAAGGGATCCAGTCATGCTGTCTGGTTACTATAGGCCAATTTATAAGAGCTATGGGAATTATTAGTAGTGTGATACCCCCTGAGAGAATTCCTCCTGCGGCCTTATAACTCTTGTTAAGCTTTCTTTTCAAAGTCCGCAAAATCTCGTACATCCCAAAACCGATGAATAGTCCATAGAATACGTAACTAAAGGTAAAGAAATAGTCTCGTTCACGGACCTCCCGTGGTAAGCTGGTGTACCCATCCGGTACAGGGCCAGTGTGTCCGAATCTCATATTAAGGTAGATTACAAGGCCGGCGGATGAAACAATGAAGGCTGTGAAAAGCAACCAGAAGAGTTTCCTGTCTCTTTTAGCTAAGGAGTAAAGTCCAATTACTCCCAGGAATATTGGAACAAACGCTAATAGAAGTCTTCCTGCGCGAGCTAAAAGGGGTAGGTTGGTGAAAGTATTGTTAATGCCCCATTGCCACAGGAAATATTTACCGTAGAGTGCAAACTGCCATAGTAGGCCACTAAAAGCCGAAAGGCCTGTAGGTAAGCCGGTATCGGGATGTATAACCGTTTTGCGCGGCCACAATTGGCTGTCAATAGTAGGGGCTCCGTACTGTTCACGGTGTAGAACGGACATAAATCTTGCCCAGGTGGTTGGGTCCTGCATATTAATTGATGGGTGATGCTGCGCTCGCACTATAAGATAGAGTTGAACTGAGAGAGCGATTAGCAGAATAAGGAATCCAAGCCCGAAGAATTTCATATCTAACTTGTATTCCTTTGCCGCGTACAGGAAGCTAATGGCTATAAGTGCCAATCCAATAAACAAAGTCCAGTAGGGTAGGGTTGTTTTATTTAGGACATTAAATGTAAGGACAGCTAGAACTATCCATGATGCAAGGAAAAATAGGGCAGGAGTAAAGGATTTTTTCTTAGAATTACTTACTTGGGTTAAAAGATAGATTCCAAAGAATAAGAGAATAAATATTTGTACTGCCCCAAATCTGAAAAGTATAAATGAAAGACCAAGTATTCCCAACAAGAATGTAGGCAGTAAGCGGTGATTTATAAGCAATATGAATGGTATCAAGGCAAAAAGCATCATTACTGGAGTAAGGTGAATTCCCGCCGATAAAAAGATTATGTAGAGAACAGCAAGCATAAGTCGGTTGGAAAATTCATCCTTAGCAGGTTTATCCCTAAAATCGGCTTTGATATCGCTTAACTCTCCGCTATTTTCTAGCTTTTTAGTTCGAGTTCTTGAGCTTTGTTTTTCTTTCCAAAGAATTGCCAGATATACAATTATAAGTCCAATTAAAGAAGATGGGGCGTAAACTTCAGCTTCAAGGGAGTTTTCCCACACAGAATAGGCAAATATTGTAAATAAGGCGCCTATAATTCCTGCAGTTACTGGTACCCAATTTTCCCTAACTTTGGAGGCAAAACTTTTGTATGAACGTGTAACACGGCTTATGATAAGCACTACAAAACCTGCGGAAAGGGCTGCCGATATAACGCTAATGATATTGATTCTGAATGCGGGTTCTTTTAAGAATGGAATCAATGCAAATAATCGACCAATTAACACATACAAAGGTGTGCCAGGAGGGTGTGGTACACCTAAGTTGTAGGAACAGGAAATAAATTCCCCTACATCCCAAAAAGCTACCGTAGGTGAGACGGTTATAACATAAACTATAAAGGCTATTATGAATACAAATCCTGCCCCAATCCAATCAATTCCGCGTTGTTTCATTTATTTTTCCTCCTTGGCATATACCTTTTCAAGGTAAGCGGTCAAATCTTTTATTTCCAAATTCGTGTACAATTTTCCGTCCAAGCCCACACTTATTCCTCCGGTCTCTTCACTTACAACTATAGTTATAGCATCGGTAGCGGTACATATTCCCAGAGCTGCGCGATGCCTCATTCCGTAATAATCCTCTACCCATGGTTCATCACTTACAGGTAGAATGCAGGCAGCCGCCATCAACTTATCGCCTCGTATAATGCAGGCTCCGTCATGTAGGGGAGAGGGCGGGGTGAATACCGATACTATAAGGGCAGCTGAAACCTTTGCGTCCAATTTTGTACCGGTTTGCACATACTCTCCCAAATCAATATCCCGTTCAAATACAATTAATGCTCCCATTTTTCGTTTGCGCATCTGTTCTACCGCTTTTATAATTTCTGAAATAGCCATGTGTTCTGCTGCCGGTACTAGGAATCTAAGCAGGCGGTAACGTCCCATTCTAGCAAGGGCGTTACGAATTTCAGGCTGGAAGAGAATTACAAAGGCAATAATCCATACAGCTACAAGAGAATCCAGAATAAGCGATAAGGCGCTTAGGTTGAAAGTTTTAGCTAATAGGGATAGAATAAAAATGAAGATAAGTCCTATTAGAATCTGAAGCGCTCGGGTACCTTTTATAAAACGTAGGAAGAGATAAATGATTACACCAACAACACCGATATCAATAAAATCTATAAGAGTAGGTTTCAGTATATCAATCATGCTTAATCCTTTGGAAGGGTTCTTTTGAATAAATAGCGGCTGCAGCGTCAAGCGCTTTTCGGGTTTCTGCAATGTCGTGGACCCTTAGGATATTAGCACCGTTGGTGTAGGCTATAAGGGCAGCCGCAAGGGAGGCTTCTATACGATTTTCTATTGTAAGCCCTAATAATTTCCCTAAAAAGGATTTTCTTGAAGCTCCGACTAATATAGGTCGGTGAAAAGAGCGCAATTCAGCAAGTCGGCGTATTGCTGCGGTGTTGTCTTCTACCCTTTTCCCAAAGCCAATACCCGGGTCTATTATGATAGAAGATACGCCGGAATTCTTAATCTGACTCAATTTTTCTGCAAAAAAGGAATACAATTCGGCAGAAAAGTCCTCATAATGTGGATTTTCTTGCATATCAGCCGGACTGCCTTTAATGTGCATTAGAATATAGGCTGCACGGTAGTTGCTCACTAAGCTTAAAAGCTCAGTTGAGGCCTTACCGGATATATCATTTACTATAGAAGCGTTATGCTCAAGTGCAAGGGCGGCTACCTCAGGATGAGTAGTATCCACAGACCAAATTTGTGTCTTGTTGGCAAGATGGGTAAATATAGGTTTAAGCCGACGGATCTGTTCCTCTGCTGGCACCGGTTGAGCGCCCGGGCGAGTAGATTCTGCCCCAACATCAACAATATCAGCGCCTTGGCTTAAGATTTCGTTAACCCTTTTACAGGCTGTTTCAGGATTAAAATATTTTCCGCCGTCAGAGAAGGAATCGGGAGTAACATTAAGGATACCCATTACTAATGGTTTGTTGAACTTAAGGACGCCTGCCGGTAAATTCATATCCGGTAATGGAGTTTCAAATTCAGAAAGAAATTCTGTAATCATTTTCTTCAACTGGGCTAGACCAAAAGGTTGAGTGTCAAGGGCCTCCATAATTCTACGCAGTTGACGTTTGGTACCTATAAAAATGGCATCAGAACGTTCCACCTTGCCCGTAATAACCTCACGGTGAACGGCCAAATCGGCGCCAAAGCTGAGAGCCGTTTGCTTTAATATGTTAGCCGCCGGTGTAGACAGATTAGTGATTTTTAGCAAAAACCCATCGCTTTTCTCTATAAAAATATTAATGCAGTAATCGTCTACACCAATACGTAAAATTTCTTCACGAAACTCTTCAATCGACCCAGGTACAAGCGCTCTTAAAGCTAGCACGAATGTTGCTCCTTCTTCCTAGCGAGGAGTTCACACGGAATTAATAGTCCCGAAGCTATCACAGACGCAGTCCCTTCATAAGCGAAAGAGCCTCAGAGCGTGTTTTTGCCGAACGGAAGGCGCCGCGCATTGCAGAGGTTAAAGTAAGAGTGCCGGGTTTTTTGACCCCACGCATAGTAACACATAGGTGTTCTGCTTCAATAACGGCCATAACCCCAAGTGGGTGAAGCTGACTTTGGAAAATATCGGCTATTTCTGTGGTTAAGCGTTCCTGTATCTGGAGACGCTTGGTAAGGATATCCACAAAGCGGACTATATCGCCAAAACCGGTTATGCGATTTTCACGAGGAATATAGGCAAGATGAACCTTTCCGAAAAAAGGAAGCAGATGATGTTCGCAGATAGAATAGAAAGGTATATCTTTTACCAGAATCATTTCATCTTGATTTGGTGCGGTGTAGGCTTTGAGAACCTTTCGTGGATCTTTACCCATACCTGAGAGTATCTCAGGTAACATACGAGATACAGCGTCCGGTGTATCCCGTACTCCCTGTCTGGCGCTATCTTCTCCTATTGCTTCCAGCAATTCTTGGATAGCAGCCTTAATTCTTTTTTCGTCCACCTTTAACCATTTTCTTTTCAGTTGTCTTTTTTACAGATTTAGTGGCAATTTTGGTTGTTTTAGATGCTTTAGGAAGTCCCAATATCTCATCAATCTGCTCAGAATCCAGGGTTTCGTGCTTTATTAATTCCTCGGCCAAGCTTTTAAGTTTCTTTATATTCTTACTGACAATTTTTATTGCGCGTTCATGCTGTTCTTCAATTATAGCCCTTATTTCATCGTCAATTGTCTGAGCCGTTTTTTCAGAATAGGTGCGGTGCATACCCATTTCCCTGCCAAGGAATATTTCAGCTTCCGCTTTTCCAAAGGTAAGAGGACCTAGTTTTTTGCTCATTCCCCATTCGCAAACCATCTTGCGGGCAAGTATGGTGGCTTTCTCCAAGTCGTTTGCAGCGCCTGTTGAAAGGTCGCCAAAAACCTGCTCTTCTGCAGAGCGTCCTCCAAGCATATAGGCTATTTGATTTTCACAAAAACCCTTTGAATAAATTTTACGTTCATCTATAGGTAAAGACTGTGTTACCCCAAGCGCCATTCCGCGTGGTATTATGGTTACCTTATGGATAGGATCCATTCCGGGAATCATTCGCGAAACCAAGGTGTGTCCTGCCTCGTGGTATGCTGTGCGACGTTTTTCTTCAGGGGATAGAAGTAGGCTTCGGCGCTCTGCGCCCATGAGAACTTTGTCTTTGGCGTCTTCAAAATCCTGAGCCATAACTTTGTCGCGACCTTTGCGTGCTGCAAGAAGAGCCGCTTCGTTGACCATATTCTCCAAATCGGCTCCTGTGAATCCTGGTGTGCCACGGGCTAGGACGGATAAGTCAACATCGTCATCAATAGGTATTCTACGCACTTTTATTTTAAGGATACCTTCGCGCCCACGGACATCGGGCTGGTCTAGAACTACCTTACGGTCGAATCTGCCCGGACGCAAGAGTGCAGGGTCAAGAATGTCAGGTCGGTTGGTTGCAGCCATTATAATAATGCCATCAGAGGTCTGAAAACCGTCCATTTCAACTAGCAGTTGATTTAAGGTTTGTTCCCGTTCATCATGTCCGCCGCCAAGGCCTGCGCCTCGTTGACGGCCTACTGCATCAATTTCATCTATAAATATAATACAGGGAGCGTGTCTTTTTCCCTGTTCAAATAAATCCCTTACTCGTGATGCGCCAACGCCAACAAAAAGTTCAACAAAATCAGAACCTGAGATTGAAAGGAAGGGAACGCTGGCTTCACCGGCAACCGCGCGTCCTAAAAGGGTTTTACCTGTACCGGGAGGGCCAACCAAAAGTACCCCTTTAGGAATACGACCTCCAAGGCGGCTGAATTTACGTGGTGAACGCAGGAATTCTATAATTTCCTGTAACTCTTCCTTTGCTTCATCAATGCCAGCAACGTCATCAAATGTAACATTTGGTCTTGTTTCAGCCGTTATTCTAACCTTACTTTTACCAAATTGGAATGCACGTGATGCCCCTGACTGGGATTGTCGCATTATCATAAACCAGAATCCAAATATCAAAAGCCAAGGGACTATCGATAATATAAGACTGAGCCATTTACTTTTGCTCTGTGCCTTAACTATAACTCCAGATTTACGTAAGTCCTCTATCAATTGCGGGTTATCGAAAGGAATAGTGGTTTTGAAGACATTTGTAGTTACGCTTCTGCCAGCTATATTGATTACTTCCAATTTTCTGGGTTCGTTTGGTGCGTCTTTTCTTGCTCCGAAACTACAGGTTAATTGACGTTCGGTTACGGTAACTTCAGCCAATTCGCTTCGTAACTTATAGAAATTGGAGTACGATATTTCAGGAATGCGCTCGCGGGTTAAAAAATAGGCAAGGAAAATAGCAGCAATTGCAACTATAAAAATAACAATATTGCGCGTTCTACTTGACTCCGCCTGCTGGGGCGGTTTATTTACCATTTTTACCTCTCAAATTTTGTATATCCTCAAGAGTAGTAGAGATAGAATTTGCATTAAAGCACGTACTCCTGAGATGTTTTAGCTTCATCAAAATTCCTAAATAATGTCAAAACAACAATCTTGCGCGTTTCATCGCTTATAGGAGCAAACGCTGAACGCATAAGTCCCACTACCCATATTACCTCATCTCCGGCACAAACCAAGGGCCACTTCCTACGCATATGACGTGGTATCTTGGCGTTAGTGAACACCTTTTTTATTTTGCGGCTGCGCTTGTGACCATAGGGAATAATAACATCACCCTCTTTCCATGGCCTTATGCTGAAGGGAGGCCTTAGAATATCGGCATCAAAGAACACCCTATCGCATTCGTTGAACAAAACCCGTTCATTGACGTAAGTAACTTTTATACGCCATCCTAACTCAGTTATATTCACTTTTTGAACGAGCCTTCGAGGCTTCCAGAGCGTATCTTCTTCCAAAGGAAGTAGGGTAAGCTTATTGTAGCTTATAAGCAAACGCTTATCCCTAAATCGCGAAATTTCCCGCGTACCGGAAGCCTTTCTTAAAGGTATAAGTTCAAGTAAATCGTGCGCCCCTAACCACGGGGCAAATTTTCGCAAAACGCGCAGCTGCGTAGCTAGATTATATGTTGAAAGCTTATTGGTGTCAAGCTCTATGTGGGGGGAGGTAGAGTCCGAAAGCTTTGAAAAGATAGTCTCAACCTCTTTATCCAGATTTTGTTTAAGCGCGTCGCCAAGGGTTAAAAGGCGGGAAAAGGCTTCATCTACCGATGGATTCAATTCATAAAGAAGTGGCATAATTTTATGCCTTATACGATTTCTATCAAATGAAAGCGATTCGTTGCTTGAGTCTTCCCTGTAATCCAGATTGTTGCGTTGTATATAAGAAATAATTTCATTTCTACTGCAACGAATAAAAGGTCTTATATAAAAATCTCGTTTTGGAGGAATTCCCCATAAATAAGGTTCGGCTCGCCCTCTTATAAGATTAAGAAGTAGCCATTCAGCGTTATCAGA
>Ga0256846_1000787_pt1 | contig 11424 bp, 10 predicted proteins | sample TevniametaG_FD_189098 | JGI IMG/M metagenome (GOLD analysis project Ga0256846, IMG submission 189098) | Tube worm associated microbial communities from hydrothermal vent at the East Pacific Rise, Pacific Ocean - Tevnia | ecosystem: Host-associated > Annelida > Integument > Unclassified ...
GTTGGGAACTCGTCATCCTATTTCAATTGTGCGAAATGAGATTATTAACATATTCGGGCGACTTGGTTTTACGGTAGCCGAAGGTCCTGAAATTGAAGACGATTTTCATAATTTTACGGCTTTAAATTTTCCGCCCGAACATCCGGCTCGCGATATGCAAGATACCTTTTTTATTGAAAAAGACCCCGATATTTTACTTAGAACTCACACTTCAGGTTCGCAGGTGCGATATATGGAAAAGCATCAGCCGCCTATTCGCAGCATTTTCCCCGGAAGGGTATTTCGTAATGAAGCAATATCAGCCCGTGCTCACTGTATTTTCCATCAGGTTGAGGGGCTTTATGTTGCCGAAAATGTGTCGTTTGCCGATTTAAAGCAGACTCTTATGTATTTTGCCAAAGAGATGTTCGGCGAACAAACACAAATTCGTCTTCGTCCTTCGTATTTCCCGTTTACCGAACCTTCTGCCGAAATGGATGTCTCTTGTTCTATTTGTGGCGGTAAAGGATGTAATGTGTGTAAATACACAGGTTGGCTCGAAATTCTCGGTTGCGGAATGGTTGACCCCAATGTGCTTGACAATTGCGGTATCGACTCTGAAAAATATACGGGATTTGCTTTTGGAATGGGTATTGAGCGTATTGCAATGCTTAAATTTCAGATAAAAGATTTACGTCTGTATTTTGAAAACGATGTGCGGTTTTTACGTCAGTTTAAATCGGCATATTAGTTTTATATTGGGTTGATTTACATTTTTATAAACTCTGATAAATTGAGAGTTAGCATAAAAATATAGTTAGACCTGACAGGTTTTTTTAATCTAAATTTCACAAGTTTTATGTGTTTGAAAATAAAAATTATATAGAATAAGCCTGTTAGGTCTTTTATTTTCAGTTTATTATCATCACTTTAATAACCATTAAAAATTTTACGGTTATGTCAATTGAAGTAAAAAATGTCACAAAAATATATGGAGAGCAGAAAGCTCTTGACAATGTATCATTTGAGATAAAAACAGGTGAAGTAGTTGGTTTTTTGGGACCAAATGGAGCGGGAAAATCTACAATGATGAAGATTATTACCGGTTTTATTCCTGCCAACGAAGGCGATGTTATTGTAGAGGGAATAAATATTCTTGACGACCCGATGAAAGTAAGGCAGATAATTGGTTATCTGCCTGAGAATAACCCTTTGTATCTTGATATGTATGTTAAAGAGTATCTTGAATTTGTGGGAGGTATCTATAAATTGAAAAATATTGAGAAACTTGTTGCCGATATTATTCATCGCACGGGATTGGAAATTGAGCAACACAAAAAAATAGGTGCTTTATCAAAAGGATATCGTCAGCGTGTAGGATTGGCTCAGGCAATTATTCACGACCCCAAAGTGCTTATTCTTGATGAACCTACAACAGGATTAGACCCGAATCAGATTATTGAAATAAGAAAACTTATTCAAGACCTTGGCAAAGAAAAAACAATAATGCTGTCAACGCATATTATGCAAGAGGTAGAGGCTATTTGCGATAAGGTAATTGTCATTAATAAAGGACAAATTGTTGCCGATGACGAAACAAAAAATATTCAAAGTCAAAATGCCGACATTCAGGTTGTAATAGTTGAGTTTAGTAAAACTCCTGACGAACAGGAATTGAAAAGTATTTCGGGAGTTACAAAAGTTAAAAAAGTAGTTGATAACAACTGGGTTATTGAGGCAGCTACTCAAAACGACATCCGCGAAAGCGTATTTAATTTTGCAGTAAAAAAAGGTATTTCGGTATTGTCGATGCAGAAAAAAGAGAAAACCATTGAGGAAGTTTTTCAAGAGTTGACAAAAGAGTAAAATAAAGCATAGTTTTATTAAACTTTATTTAGAGTTGTCGGTTTATTTGAAAAACAGTATTTAAAATATAGTTAAAATGAGTTTAAATATTCAAAAGATTAGGGAAGATTTTCCTATTCTAAAAACAAAAATATACGATAAACCTTTGGTTTATCTCGATAATGGGGCTACAACACAAAAGCCCAAACAGGTGATTGATAAAATAACTGAAGTTTATACAAAATATAATTCGAATATTCATCGCGGAGTGCATTTTTTAAGCAATAAAGCCACTGATGAAACGGAAAATGCCCGAAAAGTTGTTCAACAATTTATAAATGCGAATCGCAGTTGTGAAATTATTTTTACACGTGGCACTACCGAAGCAATAAACCTTGTGGCTTACTCTTTCGGCGAAAAATTCATTGAACAGGGCGATGAAATTATTGTGTCGGAAATGGAGCATCACTCTAATTTGGTGCCTTGGCAGTTGATAGCCGAAAAATACGGGGCAAAGGTAGTTATGTTGCCGTTTACCGATGCAGGAGAGTTGCAAATTGATAAACTTGATTCTTTAATTACCGAAAAAACAAAGTTGATAGCCGTTAATCACGTTTCAAATTCGCTGGGAACAGTTAATCCCGTAAAGGAGATTATAAAAACAGCACATTCGAAAAACGTAAAAGTGCTTATTGACGGAGCACAGGCGGTGCAACATATTAAGGTTGACGTAAAAGAGCTTGATTGCGATTTTTATGTTTTTTCGGGACACAAAATTTATGCTCCCACAGGAATAGGCATTCTTTACGGGAAAGAGAGTATTCTTGATGAAATGCCACCGTTTCAGGGAGGTGGCGAAATGATAGAATCTGTGTCTTTTGATAAAACAACATTTAACGAACTTCCATTTAAATTTGAAGCGGGAACACCCAATTATACAGGTTCAATTGCATTGGCAGAAGCAATTCGCTATGTAACAAATTTGGGAATAGAAAATATTGCACAATACGAAACCGAATTGTTACACTACGCAACCGATAAATTAAAATCAATTCAGGGACTTGAAATTGTAGGAAATGCAAAAAACAAAACAAGTGTTATTTCGTTTAATATCAAAGGTATTCACTCTTACGATGTGGGTATGATTCTTGATAAACTCGGAATAGCTGTTCGCACGGGAACACACTGCACAGAACCTGTTATGACTCACTATGGAATACCCGGAACAGTAAGAGCAAGTTTTGCTTTTTACAATACAAAAGAAGAAGTTGATGCACTTTACAACGGCTTGCTTAAAGTTGTTGAAATGTTCGGTTAACCAAGTGTTTATTATTATCTCAAATTCATAAGCTCGGTATGAGTTGTTGATTAAAAAGATATTTTTAAATAAGATTCTTGTTGTGACAGAAAAATAAAAACGCAGTGAGTTTTTAAGGCAAAAAGATATGAGAAACGAAAAAATATCCATACGCTTTTTTGACGATAGAGAAGTTTGTGCAATTTGGGACGAAAAAAACTCAAAATGGTGGTTCTCGGTATTGGATATTGTTGCAGTGTTGATCGCTCAAGACGATTATTCAAAAACTCGTAACTATTGGAAATATCTTAAAGCCAAATAAAAAAAAGAAAATAATCAGTTGGTTAGTGCCACTAACCAATTGAAATTATTAGCAAATGATGGCAAACGATATTTAACAGTTAGCGTTTATTGAATCAGATAGAGAAATAGAGTGAAAAACATTGTCGGAAATTATGTAATGAATCGAAGAAATCATACTATCTTTTATTCCTTGATAAATTAAGGAGAGTATATGAGTAAGACTAAATTGAATGTAAATGAATTAGAGATTGTTCTTTATAAACAGAACGAAGAAGAGTTTATTTCATTGACTGATATGGCTAAATTTAGAGATTCTGAAAGGACAAATTATATTATTCAGAACTGGATGAGAACTAGAAATACAATTGAATTTCTAGGTCTTTGGGAACAATTGAAAAACCCGAATTTTAAAAGCATCGAATTCGATGCCTTTAGAAATGAATCAGGTTCTAATAGTTTTACTCTAACACCAAAAAAATGGATTGAGGCAACCAACTCAATAGGAATAATATCAAAAGCAGGAAGATATGGGGGAACTTATGCTCACAAAGATATTGCTTTTGAATTTGCATCTTGGATTAGTCCAACTTTTAAACTGTACTTGATTACTGAATATCAAAGGTTAAAAGAAATTGAAACTAATCAATATAATCTTGAATGGAATGTGAAACGAATATTGAGTAAAACAAATTATCATATTCATACGGATGCTGTTAAGAATTTTATTATTCCGGAAAAAAATTATGAAAAAGAAAAGGAATGGTTGTTATATGCAGAAGAAGCTGATTTGTTAAATGTGATTCTTTTTAATTGTACGGCTAAAGATTGGAGAGATGCGAATCCTACTTTGGCTAAAAAATCTATAAATATTAGAGATATTGCAAGCATTAATGAGTTGGCAATCTTATCTAATTTGGAAACTTTAAATGCACAGATGATAAAAGAAAAGATTGATAAAAATAGTCGATTTTTAAAATTGAAAGAAATAGCGGAATATCAATTAACTATTTTGAATGAAAAGGATTTTATGAAAGCATTGAAAAAATTAAATGACAATGTGTATATTGAACAAAAAAACGAATTGACAGAATAGCAACAAATGCTAATAATGCATATAAGTTGTTGGGCAATAGGTGGTTAAATTGAAACTTATGAATATAAACGACCGCGAAACATTTATGAAAGGAATTGATTATTCGTATTATTATGAAGAGAATGAGTAAAAAATTTGAATAACTATTATTAAAAATAAACAAAACAATGTCAGTGCTAAATAAAAGACAAGATGAAATTATAGAGGAGTTCAGTGTTTTCGATGACTGGATGGATAAATACTCGTATCTGATTGATATAGGTAAAGAGTTGGAATCGTTTGATGAGGATAAAAAAAGTGACGATTTACTGATAAAAGGTTGCCAAAGTAAGGTGTGGCTTAACTCGGAGTTGAAAGACGGTAAAATTTATTTTGAAGCTGACAGCGATGCAATTATTACCAAAGGTATTGTTGCACTGTTGATTAGAGTAATGTCGGGGCTTACTCCCGAAGAGATTATGAATGCCGACTTGTATTTTATTGATAAGATAGGATTAAAAGAAAACTTGTCGCCGACACGTTCAAACGGACTAACGGCTATGATAAAGCAGATGAAAATGTATGGATTGGCTTATCATACAAAACTTAACAGCAAATAGTGCCTGTAAAAAGTATCAATTTCTGCGTTGAGATTAACTTGAAATTTTGTATTTTCTTGTAGAATCAAAAATTAAAAAAATGAAAAAGGAACTTGAAGACAGATTAATAGCACAACTTAAAACAATTTACGACCCCGAAATACCCGTAAATATTTACGATTTGGGGTTGATTTACAATTTGAGCGAAGAAAGCGGGAAACTTGAAGTGGAGATGACGCTTACTGCTCCGGGTTGTCCTGTTGCCGATGATATTGTAGCAGATATAAAAGAAAAGATGTTGCAAGTAGAAGGAATTAAAGAGGCATATATAAGTTTGGTGTTTGACCCGCCGTGGAATCAAGATATGATGACCGAAGAAGCAAAACTTGAACTGGGAATGTTGTAGTTTCTTAATCAGCAATAAGAAGATAATAATAATCTGTAATACAACATATTATATTTTTTTGTATTGTAATTAATAATATTTAATTTTATAAAACATTATTAATTGTAAACTGCAACAACCATGAAATTTTATAGATTAATCCTATTTTCATTTATTATATTACAATCGTGTGCTACAATGATAAGCGGCACAACTCAAACGGTAAAAGTCACATCGGAACCCGAAGGTGCCAAGATTTATGTAAATAACAAAGATATTCATGCAATTACACCTGCTGAGATAAGAATAAAAAGAAAGGTAAGACCCACTAATCGTAACGATAAAAATCAATATAACTATACATTGAAAAAAGAAGGTTATAATAATGTTACCGTTACTGATTTTGCAGAACGAAATCCTGCGGTATGGATAAATTTTGTTTTCTTTTACCTTACTCCCATAACACTTCCCATTGATTTTATTTCGGGTGCGGCAAATAAATACAGTCCCCGTATTCATGCTGACTTGTATAAATCGAAAACCGACACGATAGTGAAAAAAGAGATTGTATATGTGCAAAATGCGAAAGTAAAAGGAAATTATGTTTTTGAAAAAAAATCGGATGTTGATAAAAACATTCCCGTTGTGCCAAGTAAATATGATAACAGGTTTGCTTTAATAATCGGGAATGAAGATTATTCTACTTATCAAACAGATTTATCAAATGAGGTTAATGTAGAATTTGCACGTAACGATGCATCGGCATTTAAAGAGTATGCAATAAATACTCTTGGTATTCCGCAAGAAAATATACTTTTTTTGCTTGATGCTACTTCTGCTCAAATGCAAAGAGCTATTACAAAAACAAATCTTATTCTTAAAAACACTAAAGGACAAGCCGAACTGTTTGTTTATTATGCAGGTCACGGTTTGCCCGATGAACAAACAAAAGAGCCGTATTTAATACCTGTTGATGTTTCTGGTAAATATGTGACAGAAGGAATATCTTTAAAAGAGATGTATAAAAAACTTACAATGTATCCTTCAAAAAGAGTTACGGTTTTTATTGATGCTTGTTTTTCAGGAGGAGCCAGAAATCAAGGATTACTAGCTGCCCGTGGTGTAAAAGTTGTTCCTAAAGAAGCACCATTAAAAGGAAATCTTGTTGTTTTTACTGCCGGCAGCGGTGAACAATCATCACTTCCGTACATACAAAAAGAACACGGCTTTTTTACTTATTTTCTTCTAAAAGAAATACAAACAACAGGAGGACAAATATCCTATAAAGAACTTGCCGATTACATTACAAATAAAGTATCTCTTAAATCGGTATTGGTTAACGATAAAGAACAAAATCCGAAAGTAAATGTAAGCTCTTCATGTCAGGATAGTTGGGGAGAATGGCGTTTGGTAGAATAATTTTACAAATATGAATAATAAGAAAAACATAAAATCAGGAAAAATTTATCTTTTTGTACTATTATGTGTTTTACCTTTTTCTTATGTTTTTTCTCAATCTGAAAAGATATATTCAAAAGATGAAATTATTCAAGACATTGATTTTTTAGTTCAAGATATTGAAACCATACACCCGAATTTGTATCATTCAATCAGTAAAGAAGATTTTTATAAAAATATAAATATTATAAAAAGCCAAATTCCTGATTCAGTATCAATAATAGATGCTTGGAGGATATGTAATCCGATTTTACCTTTAATTAAAGAAGGGCATACATATATCCGCCCTTCGGGTAGAAGTATCAAGGATTTTTTAAGATTTCCTTTCAGTATTAAAATTGATAATAAAGCTAAAGAATTTATAATATCAGGTTCGCCGGTTGATACTTTAAAAAAATATACAGGAGAAAGAATTGTGGAGATTAACGGAATTTCAACAGATAGTATTATTACAATTTTCCATAACAACACTTCTGCCGATAATGATGCTCTTTTTATTTTTATGAACGAAAAACATATTGATTATGCATTATACTCAATTTTTGGTTCTCCTGAATATTTTGATGTTACTCTTCTTATTGCAAATAAAAAAATAAATCTTCGTTGTAAAAGTATTAAGCATATTCCCGATGAAGTTGTTCCTGATTTTACTTTTGATATGATTAATAAAAATATCGGATTAATTGATATTAATAGATTGAACTCATTAAAAGAATTTAAAAAGTTTTGTAAAAAAACATTTAAATATTTGAATAAAAACAATATTGAGAATTTAATTATTGATTTTAGAGGTAATGGTGGCGGAGATTCTAAAATGGGAGATGAACTGATTAAGTATCTTGCAGATGTTCCGTTTACTCAATATCAAAAAGCAATAATAAAAGTTAGTTCTGCTTCAAAACAACAATTTAATTATCATCAAAAGGAGGATACATTAATTGAAATTGAATTAGCAAAAGATAAACTAATAGAACCATATCCTGAAAAAATGAGATATTCGGGTAATGTTTTTGTATTGATTGATGGAGGAACTTTTTCAAGTGCCGGTTCAACGGTTTGGTGCATAAAACATTATAATATTGCAACCATAATAGGCACAGAAACAGGAGGAACCGACGTTCATTACGGGTATCCGATTAAAAGAAAACTTCCAAACAGCGGTTTAACTTATTACATTTCTCATATAAAATGGTATCAAATAGGAGCTGACGATAAATCTATTCACGGATTAATTCCTGATTATGAAATAGATGAGTCTGTTGAAGATATTAAAAACAATATGGATTCAGCACTCAATTTTACTATTAAATTAATTGAACAAGATAAATAAAGATGTCTGACAATAAAAAAGTTCCAAAGTGGCTTACTGATATTCAAGAAAATAGCCATATTTAATTTTAATACAATTTTTTCACCTCTTCATTCTCAAATAACTTATTCCACGACGGGTCTTTTTTGTATGTATCGTAATCGTTAAAACCTAAATTCTGTGCTTTTTTAAAGCTGTTTATCATCTCCTGATTCATATCTGAGAGCATATAATATCGGGCATACATTAAATAAACATCAGGGTTTTCAGGGTCAACCAGTTCGTATATCTTCAACTTTTTTTGTACTGAGGTTAGTTTATTTTCGTCTAAATCCGATTTTGTAAACATATAACTTACCATGCTCAAATAATTAAGCAGTCGTTTGCTAACGTGAGCTATATCTTTATCACTGTTTTGCGAGGTTTTATGTATTCGGGTAATCTCATTTTCCCACCACTCAATATCCTTTGTCTCAATAGCTTTAATAAATTCAGAACGTAGTAAAACTTCTTTTTGAATAAGTGATTGGCGATGTTTTATACGATTATAAAACTCTTGGCTACGCATCAGTTCATAACTGCGTTTTTTTAGTTCCTTAGTATTTTTCAGTCCATAGAACCAACGTGATGTTTGGCTGATACAAATATTTTCCTTAACAATATCATTATTTTCTTTTAAAACTTTTATGCTGTCGTTCATTTTTTGCCAAACAGCATCTACCCATTCTGTATCTTTAGTTTTTCTGTTTGATTTAATTAAAAATATCTCAAAACCGATAATGGCAGGTTCAAAACTACTTACAGGAGGCCATTCGTGCCCACCATTGAATATTACCGATGTGTAATCAAATCCGGCATTATCAAACACAGTAAACAGTTGGCTTACTTCAAGATAGTTAAAGTCTTCATTTCCTACTATTCCCGCATAATAAAAATTTGGTTGTCTATCGGTATTAATAGGAATACTTCCACCACAAGCCGCAACTCCTATTATCTGAGGATTTTGCTGTGCAAAAATTATCGCTAGTTTAGCTCCGCCCGAAAATCCCGCCGTAAAAATTCTGTTTTTATCAATATTAAATCTTTTTGAAACTTCCGTTAGAAGTGTATTAAATGTAGATTGTGTATAATTACCTGATAATCCGTTTCTTATATTATTACTTCCTATAAAAATATATCCGTATTTATCGGCAAGTGTAGCATAATTTTTAAGCGGTAAACTACCATTGGCATGCGGGTCTAAAAATATAATTACAGGTAAAGCTTCTTTTCCGTTATATGATTCAGGCAGATAATAACTGTAATTTACCGATGAATCGGATTTTGCAGTTTGATTGCCGACAACTTCTTTTGATTTCACATTGTTTCCGTATTTGTCAATTGCTTTTTGTGTTTGTCGGTTGTTACACGATACTAATATTGTCACAATTGACAATAGAAAAATTTTACCTGATAATAATTTAAAAATATTCACGATTTTGTCCGTTAGATTAAAGAAATTTAATTGCTGAATTGCAATTTACAAATTATTTTAAAATACCCTTAATAAGTTTATACAAATCCATTGCATATAAATCGGTCATGCCTGATACGAAATCAATTATTGACCTTATTCTTGAATAATCATCAGTATGATTTTCTTTATATTGCAACGGTAACAATGAAATTAATTTTTTGGAATAATCTCTTTCAGGATTAAATATTGCTGTAACAAAATTATCAAGAATAGTGTTAATAACATTATATCCTGTAATTTCAATTTCAATTACCGATCTGTGATTGTATATCTTTTTCCATGCAATATTTGAACATTTTTCCATAGCATATTTTGCTGTTCCTGTAAGATAATCTACCAGAGAGCCGGTGAATTTTCCTTGCAATATTTTATCTTCGTTGTTTAAAAAAATATCTGTAACCTTATTTACTAAATAGTTGATTACCGAAGCTCTTAGAAAAGCAATTTGCTCATTTTTATCAATAACAACCTTTACAACTTCTTCTTTCTTTTTTATAAAATCGGTATCTTTTGCAGTGTCGAAGAAAGACATTAAAAGTTCTGTTGTCTCTTCTGTTGATAGTATTCCCAACTTATGAGCATCTTCAATATCCATTATTTGATATGAGATGTCGTCGGCAGCTTCAACTAAATAAACAAGAGGATGTCTGCAATATTTATTTTCCGATATTTTCAATAACCCTGTTTCATTGGCTATTTCTTTAAAAGTATTTTTTTCTGAAATAAAGAATCCGTATTTATTATTTTTCTTTTTTCTGTTGGTTGAACCGAACGGATATTTAACCAAACTTGCGATACTTGCATAAGTAAGCACAAACCCGCCCGGTCGTCTGCCGTTAAAGGTGTGTGTCAATAAGCGTAAAGCATTGGCATTGCCTTCGAAATGTATTAAATCGCTCCACTGTTCGTCAGTAAAACGGTTTTCATAATCTAATCCTTTTCCTGATGAAAAATATTCGGATATTGCCTTTTCGCCGGAATGTCCGAAAGGGGGATTCCCCAAGTCGTGAGCGAGACTTGCAGTAGCAATAATGGTATCTATCTCAGAAAGATATTTTTGGTGTTCGGGATATTTTTTTATAAGTTTTTGTAAAACTCTGTTACCCAGTGAGCGACCTACACTTGCTACTTCAAGGCTGTGAGTTAGTCGGTTGTGAACAAATACACTTCCCGGAAGGGGAAATACCTGCGTTTTGTTTTGTAATCGTCTGAACGGTGATGAAAAAATAATGCGGTCATAATCTCTTTGAAATTCCGAACGCATCATTCCTATTGTAAGCTGAGAACTTTCTTGCTTTCCAAATCGTTTGGGAGAAATTAATTTTTCCCATTTCATTGTGTCAGTGGTGCTCAAAACTTTATTGTATTATAATTCTTGTCGCAGAATTTTTTTATAAAAAATAATAATCATAAACATGCCTGTTGTAATGGCTGAGTCGGCAATGTTAAATATAGGGCGAAAAAATATAAATTGTTCCGAAGGTCTTATCGGCGACCATGAGGGCCAATGACCTTTTATTATGGGAAAATACAGCATATCAACTACTTTACCTTGTAAAAAACTTCCGTATCCGCCGCCTTCGGGCATAAATTGAGCAATTTGATAATAACTGTGGTCAAATATCAGTCCGTAAAATGCACTATCGATAATATTACCTGTA
>Ga0256846_1000788_pt1 | contig 11376 bp, 11 predicted proteins | sample TevniametaG_FD_189098 | JGI IMG/M metagenome (GOLD analysis project Ga0256846, IMG submission 189098) | Tube worm associated microbial communities from hydrothermal vent at the East Pacific Rise, Pacific Ocean - Tevnia | ecosystem: Host-associated > Annelida > Integument > Unclassified ...
TTGTATAATTAGCTATTTGACAGTATATTGCATACAACGGAACATTGTTAATTAATTTTAAATCATGCTAAACATTATTAAAAAAAGCTCTATTGTGTTAATATCAGTAGTGACAATTAGAATTTTATCATCGTGTATAGGATTGTTTGGAGGAGATTGTGACTCCAATGTTATTTATTACGATATTGACCACATGCAAATAGAGGGAATTGATAATTCCGGAGAATATGCCATTTATGAAGAAAAAGATACAATGAAATCTGCAGCAGTAGCTTTTAAAGTCAATATTAAAGCTGATAGTTTATATTATTTGGCAGAAGTTAAAAACACGGCTATATTTGGTTTTTCGCAAGCTAAAGCGTGGGAATGTGAGACTTATTATAAAGCAAATCAAGATATTACCGGAATAAAAATTACTACTGTCTTTGACATATCAAGCCGTATTCCTGCAAATAGTGATATTTCTAAAGATATTTTATTTAATGCCGATAATAATGATACTGGTAAACTATACTCTAATTTTGAGGATATTAAAAGTTATTTAAATAAATCAGGAAGCTATATTGGAAATGTTTTCTATATTTTTTATAAAAATGCTGTTCAAAATGACAGTATTCGATTTGTTGTTGAATTATCTTTATCCGATGGAAGGGCAATAGTTGATACATCGAATGTTATCAGAATAGTTCGTTAAATTAGAGTTTGTCTATAAAGTTTGATTTCTGTGTTATTGCGTTATTTATTGTTGTATCTTTAACAAAACCGGAGGGATAAAGAATTTTTAATATATCCTTAGTGTGAATAGATACTCCCTTACTGCGATTTTTTAATACAATAACAGTTGATGAATCTTTTTGAATTCGTATCAATAAGGTTTTGTATCCGTGCCACCAACCTGCATGAAATAATATCTTGGTTGAATCTTGCAAATAATACATTCGCCAACCGTATCCGTAATTTGATTTAAAATGTAAGGGTTTACCCATGGGTAAAAATGCATGCTGTAAAGTGTCAAAATTTATTATAATATTTTTATACAACCCTTGATCCCATTTAAAAAGGTCGATAGCTGAACTGTAAACTCCTTTATCGCCTAAAACTCCGTCGAGATAATTTGACTCAGCCTTACGATGACGATACAAATAACCCGTTGTATTACACTTTTGTTTGCCCGAAATAATATCTTTGTAAGTAAATGTTTCAGTCATATTTAATTTATCGAAAATATTTTTTTTCAGATAATTTGAAAAAGATATTCCCGAAATTTTTTCAACAATAGCGGCAAGCAAAGCATATCCTGTATTGCTGTATTGATAGCGTCTGTTTGGCGGATAATATGCTTGCGGATGCTTAACTATCATCTCATTTACAAGGTCGGTATTTGTAATTATTGTATCATAAGTGGTTGGTATATATTGATAAAAATAGGTATAATTGGGTAATCCCGACCTGTGAGTAAGCAATTGCTGTATTGTTACACCTTTATAAGGAAATTCGGAAAAAAACTTTTGAATACTATCGGTATAATTAAGCAAACCTTTACTGTGCAATTGCATTATCGCGACAGCGGTAAATTGTTTTGATACCGAAGCTAATTGAAAATCAGAGTGTAAGGTTAAAGAATCTCTCTTTTTAAAATCGGCATATCCGAATGCTTTTGAATAAAAAATTGAGTCTTTTTGTCCTATTAATACAACACCGTTAAATTCGGATTTGTTTTTATTAAAAAATAAAGAATCAACTTTTGTTTTTGCATTTTCGGGAAACGAAAAGAATTTTACTTTAGAAGATTGCTCAATATTATTGTTAGAACCGTTTTTTTTGCCAAAAGCATAAAAAGCTGTTGCAAAAGCAACAGCCCACCATATAAATAGTAATTTATTCTCTTTAATAACTTGCATTTTAAACTTTTGATAAAGCAAATTGGATATTATCAAGCCAGTTCATATAATCGTGCATAGCAGCCGAAATAACTTCAAGAGCTTCGTCTCTTCCGTAAATATCGGGTATTTCGGTATTAGCCTCTATGCCGGGCAAATTTTTATAAGTCAAAAAATAGTGTTTAAGTCTGTCAACAACTATTTCGGGCAAGTCTTTAATGCACTCTATTTCTCCGTAGGTAGCATCATCTTTAAGCACCGCAATAATTTTGTCGTCAGCCTCTTTACCGTCAAGCATTCTGAATCCGCCAATGGGTTTTGCTTGCACTAAAATATCGCCGTGTGTAATGGTTTTTTCGGTTAAAATAACAATATCAAGCGGGTCGCCGTCACCTTTTATGTTTTTCAATCCTGTTTTGTCCATACAATACTTACCGATTTTATCGCCGCAATATGTTTGCGGTAAAAAACCGTATAAAGCAGGAATAATATTCGAATATTTTTGCGGACGGTCTATCTTTAAGTATCCGCTTGATTTATCCACTTCGTATTTTACCGTATCGGTAGGCACCATTTCAATATAAGCCATTACTTTTTCTGGAGCTTCTTTTCCTATATCTACTCCGTGCCATGGATGCGACTTATAACGTAATCCCATTAGCCTGCCAATGGGGTCCATTAATTTACCGTTAATTTGCATATTTTATTTTTTATAACTACAACAAGCCGGTTATCAATTTGTTGCACTTTTTTATTTATGGAAATAAATATTGTAAAAATTATTTTTCTTTTCCTGCGTCGTTGCGTGATTTTTCGCCAAGATAACCTCCATGATGTCTTAATGAGTAATCTTTGCTGGTAAATCCGATTTTTTTCATCAACATTACAACAAGCATATCTCCAATTACTGTCATAGTTGTTGTTGATGTGGTAGGAGTCAGTTCTAGAATACAAACTTCTTTGGGATTTCCTGTTTCCAAAAGAGCATCGGCAGCTTCGGCAACTTTACTTTGCGGATTCGATGTAATTACAATAATAGGTATTTCGGGAATTAATCTTTTTGCTAAAAATATCAATTCTACAATTTCACGTGTTTTCCCTGAATTTGAAATAAGTAAAAGAGCATCGTTTTTTTGAATTACACCTAAATCACCATGCTGAGCATCGCTGGGATGCAGGTATATTGCAGGTGTTCCGGTAGAGCTGAAGGTGGTAGCCATATTTATTGCTATTTGTCCGGCTTTTCCCATTCCGCTTGTAACAAGTTTACCGCCTTTACCATGCACTTTTTCGTGAATAATATTTACCGCTTTTTCAAATTGGTCGGTAACAGGTATATTCAATACGGCTTCCGCTTCTTTTTTTCGTAGTTCCAATATTTCTTTTATCATATCTATTTAAAAAAATCATTTAAATATAAAATAATCGTAGAGTGAGTTATATATTTTAAATTTATTGTTTATTTATTAAACATTTTAAAAAAATTACTTACTCTGTGATTTTAAAATTAATTTTTTATTTATTGCTCAAAAGTTCTTTTACTTCTTGATAAACTTTTTGTCCCGTAAATTTGAGTTTTTCGTCAAGAACTTTATAGTTAGCTGAAAATCCGAAAGAGTTAAGTCCCCAAACACTACCATTTTCGCCAACTAATCCTTCAAGGTTTACAGGCAATCCTGCTGTTAATCCAAAACGCGGAATACCGGCAGGTAAAACGTTGTTTTGATATTCTTTGGGTTGATTTCTGAACAATCCCTCTGATGGAACAGAAACAATACGCACTTTAATATTATCTTTTTCAAGTAATTCGGCACCTTCAAAAAGAGTTGATACTTCTGAACCACTTGCCAAAAGAACAATATCAGGTTTATCGTTTGTATCTTTAACAATGTAAGCTCCTTTTTTGGTATTTAAAGCCTGATTGTAGCTGCCATTGGGAATATTGTTAATATTTTGACGCGAAAGAATAAGTGCTGTAGGGGTATTCTTATTTTCCAAAGCTAATTTCCAAGATACTGTTGTTTCGTTAACATCGGCAGGACGCAGTACCATAACGGAATTTTTTCCGCTGTGATTTTTCAGCTTTTCCATTAATCTGATTTGAGCTTCTTGCTCAACAGGTTGGTGGGTGGGTCCGTCTTCACCTACTCTGAAAGCATCGTGTGTCCATACATAAACCACTTGCAACTCCATAAGAGCAGCCATACGCACTGCGGGTTTCATATAGTCTGAAAACACAAAAAATGTTCCGCATACGGGAATAATTCCTCCGTGAAGAGCCATTCCGTTCATTATGCTTGCCATTGTAAGCTCTGCAACTCCGGGTTGAAAAAATGCACCCGAAAAATCTCCTTTTGTAAATGGTTTTGATTTTTTCAAAAAACCGTCGGTTTTATCAGAGTTAGAAAGGTCTGCCGACGAAACTACAATATTTTCAATTTTAGTTAATTCACCTAAAACAGTTGCCGATGCATTTCGTGTTGCCGCATTCGGTTTTTGTTCTATTGAAGCAAAATCTATTTCAGGAAGTTGTTTTGATAGAAACTTCTCAAGTTTTTCTGCCAATTCAGGATTTGCGGCAGTCCACTTTTTTTCTTTTTCTTTTTGTTCGGCAGCTTGTTTTATAAGTTGTTCTCTTCGTTTTTGATACAATTCTTTTACATCGTCAAAAACAGCAAATGGATTATCGGGATTTCCGCCAAGGTTTTCAACAGTTTTATTAAAATCGGCACCGGCAGCCGAAATAGGTTGCCCGTGTGTTGATGTTCTGTTTTCGAAACTGTTACCATTTGCATCAACAGCACCTTTACCCATAATAGTTTTACCGATAATCAGTGTAGGTTTATCATTGCTGTTGTTTGCTTGTTTTAAAGCATTGCGAATTTCATCGGCATTATTACCATTAATGGTGATAACATTCCATCCCCATGCTTCATATTTTTTTGCAGTATCTTCCGATGTTACATCTTCAACACTTGTTGAAAGCTGTATATTGTTGGCATCGTAATACATTATAAGGTTATTAAGCCCTAAATGTCCGGCAATTCGTCCTGCACCTTGTGAAATTTCTTCTTGAATTCCGCCGTCAGAGATAAAAGCATAAGTTTTATGAGCCATCCATTCACCAAAACGGGCAACCATGTATCGTTCGGCAATTGCAGCACCAATAGCCATTGTATGACCTTGTCCGAGTGGTCCTGATGTATTTTCAATTCCTCTCTTAATATCAACTTCGGGATGTCCGGGTGTTACGCTTCCCCACTGTCTGAAACTTTTCAGGTCGTCAATGGTATAATTTCCTGCCAAAGACAAAACACTGTAAAGCATTGGTGACATATGACCGGGGTCGAGAAAGAATCGGTCTCTGTGTGCCCATTTCATATCCGAAGGGTCGTAATTTAAAAATTCGGTATATAAAATATTTATAAAATCAGCTCCGCCCATTGCTCCTCCCGGATGTCCCGACTTTGCTTTTTCTACCATTGCTGCCGATAATATTCTGATATTATCTGCTGCTTTTTCCTGAATTGATTTAATTGCCATTTTATTTTGTATTACTTATTGTGTTGTTCGAAATATCTAATTTTCTGAATCTCACTTGATTTAAAATAAATCTCTTTATTAATTTTTGGCAAAGTTATACTTTTTTGCAGAAGTTTTTTTATCAAAAAAAAGATATTGTATTTTTATGTTAAATAAAGTTTTCAAATCTGATATTTTTTATATTAAACAAAATAACACAAACATCAGTTTGTTTTGTTATATTGCTGATTTGCAATATTTTAAATATAACCGATAAGATATAAAGCAGAGAACCGTTATTGTAAATTAATGTTCTAAAATATGTATTTTACAATTATCTAAAATCTATAAATAAGATATTTTTTATTATGAAACAGCTATCTGTTACATATCTTTTTTGTGTAACGAAATATTTAAACTATTTTTGTTAAAATTTTAGTTACATGGATTATAATACACAAAGAGGGAAATTGGTAATGCGTGAATACGGACGCAATATCCAAAGAATGGTAGAGCATTTGAAAGATACTGACGACAGAGATGAACGTAACCGTTTGGCAAAAGCCATTATTCAGGTTATGGGAAATGTAAATCCGCACCTGCGAGATGTTTCTGATTTTACTCATAAATTGTGGGATCATCTGGCAATAATATCAAATTTTGAACTTGATATTGATTCGCCTTATCCTACTCCCAACAGAGAAGATATTTATCAGAAGCCCGAAAGATTAGAATATCAAAGTGTTGACGATATTAAGTTTAAGCACTATGGGAAAATAATTCAGGAAATGATTAATACTGCTGTTGATTTTCCCGAAGGAGAAGAGAAAGATTTTTTGATTGAAGTTATTTGCACACAAATGAAAAAGTCGTTTGTTACGTGGAATCGTGAAAATGTAAACGATGAGCAAATATTTAATGATTTATTGTATTTGTCGAATAATAAATTAAAAATTCCCGAAGGGTTAAAATTGAAAGAAGCTCGCGAATTTCTACCTAAGAAAAGTAATACTCCTTCAAACAGGAAAAATTTGGGTAGAGATAAAAAAATGCAAAAGAAAAGAAGAAAATAAGAACTCTTCTAAAAAAATAAAAAGCAGTTATTGCGAAAGTAAAATCTGTTAACTATCAATATATATTTTTAGTTAACAGATTTTTTATTTTGTTTGGAATGGTTACTTTTTTTCTGAATATTGATTACCAAGTGGATAATCGTATAAGTTTTATTATTGCCTAACTATTTATAAATCAATAAATTCATATATTAATAGCTAAAAACTTAACGAACTATTGTATTATAATTCTGACAATAATTTTTTAACTATCTGAGATATAGTTTTGCCATCGGCTTTACCGCTTAATTTCTTTGTGGCTACTCCCATTACCTTACCCATATCTTGCATACCTTTTGCTTCAACAGCGGTTATTATATCTTCTAATATTATTTGAATTTCTTCTTCTCCGAGTTGTTCGGGTAAATATTGTTCTATAACCTTTGCTTGGGCTATTTCTTTTTCGTATAAATCAGTTCTATTGTTTGTTTTATACATCTCTGCAGAATCTTTGCGTTGCTTTACGAGCTTTTGAACTATTTTTAATTCTGCATCTTCGGTTAGTTCGCCGTTTCCGCCTTTTTCGGTTTTAGCAACCATAAAAGCCGCCTTAATTGCACGCAATGCTTCAAGTTTTTCTTTTTCTTTGGCAAGCATTGCTGCTTTAATATCTGCATTTATTTGTTGTGATAAACTCATAATTACTCTTTTTTAAATTTAAAATTCAAAATTAGCTATTTTTATTCACAAAAAATATTTCTACCACCTTAAATAAATTGCCGCATCAAAATCAAATTCACTGTAATAATGTTTGTCGGGTTTTACTTCTGTGATAGTAGAGTTGTCATCTGTCCATTCGCTGTATGCAACTTTGTAATTTATAGCTTTTTGCGAAACATACCATGCCGAATACAATGATATTCCCAGTGTTGATTTATTAAACTTTATTATATCAAAATCTAAATTTAGTTTAGGATAAAAGAACGGGTTAAATGTAAATTTTGTGCTGTAAGAGTATCTGTTTTTTAAATTACCGTCAATTTGTTTTTGAAAAACATCGGTATTAAATCTGGTAAATGATGCTAAACCTGCATTTAACGTAAGTTTAGGTTTAAAAAAACCAAAATTTTTATGTAGTATTACTCCTCCGTAAAAACCGAAATCTTGTAGAGTCTCTTGCCTGTAATTTGGTTCCAAATCGCCGTATAAATTATTATTTGCCGTTTCTATTTTATGATATAAAGAATAGTCATTAATATAAACTCTGTAAGTATTAAATCCTGCCGTAAAACCTATGTTTTTATAAGGATAATACTCTCCCGTTAAATCTATTCCCGTTAAATCTCCCATTACTAATCTTACATTTGCTCCAAAGTTATTTTTAAAATCAAAATGTCCTTTAAAACCTATGTAAATGTAATCGGGCAAATAGTCATTTATAAAACCGACATAATTCATAAAGTCAATATTATCTTTATTGGGAAAACTGTCAACAGTTTCTATTCTGCCGCCGAAGAACATTGATATTTTAAAACTTTTTAAGAATTTATCGTTTTCTTGTGCAGCTAACGAGTAGTAAGTTGTAATTAAAAAAATAACAATAAATATGCGTTTAATCATTTGGAAAAAGTATTTGTGTGTATTTTTTACAAAAAAACATATCTTATGTATTATTAAATTGTCTTAATAATATATTTTTCTCTTCATCGAAAGAAATTCCTTTAAGTTGTTCTTCAAGGGTATTAATTTTTTCAAGTGTTTTTTTTAGAAATTTCCGGTGAGCTTCACTTTTTGGTTGAAATGAGCGATGTTGCAAAGCTCTGTTTATATCTTCAATCTGTTTAAAAAAGTTATTTGTCTGTTCATTGATAAATACATTCTTAAATTTGTTCCAAATATATTCAACAGCTTGCTGCGACGGATGAATCATATCATCGGTATAAAAACGATAATCACGTAAATCGTCCATTACCAGTTCGTATGAAGGAAAATAATTTATTTTACTGTACTTTTTTGTAAGTTCATCAATTGCCAGTAAGAGTGTTGCTTTGCTGAGTTGATTTTCGTGTGCTCCATCTTTAAGATGCCTTACCGGACTTACCGTAAATACTATATTTATATCTGTATTTTGTTGTAATAAAGTATCAAATGTATTTGAAAAACGCTTTACAATATGTTCAGTAGATAACTTAAAGCGTAAAAATTCCTTTGCGGGAATTTTATGACAATTTGATACAATCTGTCCGTTTTTTTTATATTTGTAAACCCAAGCTGTGCCTAATGTTATAAGTAAAAAACGTGTTTTTTTTAAATGATTTGCAGCATTATTTATTGATATATTTATTTTTTGTAAGCAATGCTGTTTATCAATATCCGAAAAACGGCTGTGATGATAAAAACTATTCCAAACACTATTGTATTCAAACAAATCAGCATCTGAAAACTGCTTATTTTCAAGCAATATATCAATTGAATTTGCTACTGATTCGGGATTATATAATATTCCGAAAGGGTTAATAATAACAGGCAATTTATAATACAATAATTTTTCGCCGATATTTTCGGAAAAACAAGAACCAAGAGATAAAATTTTTGTTGTGTGATTTATCTTATTTTGCGAAGGTTCAATATCAAAAACTGTTCTGAAATGTTGCATTATTTTGTTTTTGCTTTTATCCAATCAATAACTTTTTGTGCCACATCGGGGCGGTTAGTTTCGTTGTGTAGCTCATGATAACGATTTTCCCACTCAACATATTCAATAAAATCGGGATTGTTTTTGGCAATAAGTTTCGATGCTTGATGCGAAGTTATTTTATCGCCCGACCCATGCATAAGTAATACGGGTGTTTGCAACTTTTTAATATTGGCAATAGCCCAAATCCCCGAACTTGTAATTGCACTAAACAATTTTAAAGAGATTCGTCCGTGATTTAATTTATCGTTACGATATTTTTCAACTTCATTTTTATCAGAAGAGATGTAATCAATCTCTAAACCGCTGTCAATTGTAATATTAGGCAACAATCCTTTTAAAAATGAAACGATTGCTTTAAGAATAAAATTCGGGTCGTTTGCTAAAATAAGCCAAGGCGAAGTAATAATTCCGCCTGTAAGATTATGTTTTTTACGCATAAGATAATTCAAAGCTAAATTTCCGCCCATGCTGTGACCATAGATAAAATGCGGAATATCGGGGAAAAGCTCTTTGGTTTTTAACACTGCAATATCAATGTCATCAAGCAACCCTTGATACGATTTTATAACACCGCGTTTTCCTTCGGTTTGCCCGTGTCCGCGAAGGTCGAAACCAAGTATTGCAATATTGTTTTTTACAAGAAATTCAAAATACGGAGTGTATCGTAAACAGTGTTCACCAAAACCGTGAACCAATGTTATTACTGTCTGCGGCTTGTTATCAGGTTGCCATGTATGAGCAAAAAAATTAAGCCCGTCGGGTGATGTCCATTGTAAGTTGTTTTGTATCATAATGGTAAATCTTTATATACTTGCTTTTTATGTAAACGCTAAGTTACAAAGATTTTTAATTATACAATCATATATATATGATACAATGCTGTAATGCTGTAAAAGCAAAAAAGAAACAGATTGATATAAATTAAGTTAATAAAAAGGTGTCTATTCTATAATATTGCAAACACATCTGAACCCAATCCATGCGGTTGGTTTAGTATATTTAAAATCTTTTGCAACGGTAACTTCCGATTCTTTATTCATCCACGAACCGCCTTTTGCTATTCCTTTTTCAGATGTCATTTCGCAAACATTGCCCAACATATTGTAAATGCCCAATTTATTGGGATAGTAAGAATATACTTCTGTCGTAGTCATACTATTCTCTTTTTTCATATCATATTTAAAATTTATTTCCGGTTTATCGGCTTTTGCCATTTTTTTCTTAACTCTGTCTGAAAATCCTACCGATGCAACATTCTCCCACTCTTGCTTTGTGGGTAAACGATATTTAACTGTTTGCGGGATTTTTATTTCTGCCGGCATTTTCCCTTTTATTTTATGACTTTTTATATACAGTTGTTCATTTACTCTGTCAGACCGCCATTTGCAAAAAGCTGTTGCTTGTTCGTAAGAAACACCCACAACAGGATATTTTTCTAATGCAGGATGATTAAAATAAAATGTTTTTAACGGAGTTATTTTTAAGTCGTTTGATACCCATACCATAGTATCGGGATAAGCTGCTTTATATTCTTGTGATTCTTTACCGTAGTGTTTTTCTATCCACGACAGATACTCTTTCCAATTTAAGTTTGTTATTTCTGTTTTGTCAAAAAATAAGTTTTCAGAAACCTGAACCGTTCCGGGTGGGGCTTTTACTTTGTGTTTCCACGATGTTAATACTGTCAATACAATTAATGTTGCTGCAATTATTGATAACGTTCTCATAGTTTAATTTTTTTTAAAAAAGATTATAAACCTACTCAATAATGTTTTCGTTAAAATAAAAGTAGAATTAAAAAATTTAACGATTAACGGCTTCAACTGTTATTTTTTCATATATTGGTTTTGTTATCTCAAATCCCTTATTATCAATAAATCCGAGAAGTCCGTCTTTTTTTATTACGGCTAAATCTTTACGATATTCTCCAAACGGTGATATTTTATCGTATTGAGTATTCACTATTTTAAAACCTGTTTTGTCAATAAACCCTAAAAGCCCATCTTTTTCTACCAAAGCCCATTTTTTTTGATATTCTCCAAATGGTGATATTTTATCGTATTGAGGGGTCACAATTTTAAATCCCTTATTATCAATAAACCCTAAAAGCCCATCTTTTTCTACCAAAGCCCATTTTTCTTGATATTCTCCAAACGGTGATATTTTATCGTATTGGGGGGTCACAATTTCAAATCCCTTATTATAAATAAACCCTAAAAGCCCG
>Ga0256846_1000789_pt1 | contig 11354 bp, 9 predicted proteins | sample TevniametaG_FD_189098 | JGI IMG/M metagenome (GOLD analysis project Ga0256846, IMG submission 189098) | Tube worm associated microbial communities from hydrothermal vent at the East Pacific Rise, Pacific Ocean - Tevnia | ecosystem: Host-associated > Annelida > Integument > Unclassified ...
ACCTTATTATTTTCAATTTCGATCACAACTCCTGTCTTTGCCATACTATATTCTCCTTATAAAACCTTTTCATCTTCCTTAAGAATTCTGATAAGCTCGGTTGTCTGGGCATCCACTGTTCCGTTAATCATTTTTGCCCCGGCCCTTTCAGGTACACTTTCAAGTTTCTCAATCATAACCCTGGTGTCACCTGCATCAATACCAAAGTCAGAAAGTTCCATCTCTTTTATCTCTTTTTTCCTGGCTTTCATGATATCTGGAAACTTTGGATAGCGCGGTTCATTCAGTCCTTTTGTGGCACCGACCACGCAGGGAAGCCCCATTTCAATAACCTGTTTGTCTCCGCCTCCTGTCTCCCTTTCAACTGTCACCCTGCCATTATCAATGGAAAGAAAGGAAACTTCATTAACAACAGGAATGCCCAGATATCCTGCAAGGCGGTACTGGGTCTGAAAGCTCTCCGTGTCCACAGAGCCCTTGCCCGTAAAAATCATATCCGGCACTCCATCCTCATCCATGGCTGCTTTAAGAGCCCTTGCCGTTACATCACTTCCCAGGAACTGATGATGGGTTTTAACAAGAATGGCCCGGTCTGCGCCCATGGCCATGGCACTTCTGATGGTTGCAGCAGCGCCTTCTTTACCAACGGTCACAATGACCACCTCGCCTCCGTTTTTCTCCACCAGGCTTACTGCCTCTTCCACTCCATAGTCATCATAGGGGTTTGAGACAAACTTAATGTCTGAGTCTTCAAAGCCGTTATCCCCTTTAAGTTTTATGGTTGCAGCAGTATCAGGTACGTGTTTTACGCATACACAGATTTTCATTGTCTGTTACTCTCCATTTATCAACTTTTCATTTTTTTGTTTTCAGGATCATAGATCGGCATGGTTACAACCTCGGCACTGCGCATACGCCCCAGAATCTCCACATCCATGCAAGTGCCAGGTTCTGCATACTCAACCTTTACATAACCCATGGCAATACTCTTTTTCACCCTGTGGCCATAGCCGCCGGACGAAGTCATACCAATGCGCTTTCCATCCTTGAATATTGGATTATATCCCCAGGCATCTGTATCTTTTACTTCAACCACCAGGCATACAAGTTTTAAAAGCAGTCCTTTTTCCTTTTGCTTTAAAAGGCCTTGTTTACCAATGAACTCTTCCTTTTTATCAAGTTTAACAGTCCATGCTATATTGGTTTCCAGGGGAGTATGGTGGACGTTCATCTCACTTTTCCAGGCAAGATATCCCTTTTCAAGACGCATGGAGTCCATGGCGTGCATACCGATGAATTTAATATCAAACTCCCTGCCTCCATCCATTAACGCATTATAAACCGCGATCTGCTGTTCAATGGGATGAAAGATTTCAAATCCCAGCTCTCCCACATAGTTCATGCGGTTAATACGGCATCTGGTTCGACCCAGGTACATTTCACGGCTTGTGGAAAACTTAAACGCTCCAGGGGATATATCACCATGAATCCTTTTTTCAAGTACTTTACGGCTGTCAGGTCCTACAAGGACAAGGCAGCCTGTTTTGTATGTAATATCCTCCATGACAACAGAACCGTCCATGGGAAGATTATTAAGCATCCAGTGCTGGTCATGTTTTTTACCCACACTTGCTGTAACGCAGAAAAATTCCTCTCCATTAATTCTGGTTACGGTCATATCTGATTTAAAGTTTCCATTGTGGTCCAGCATGGGGCTCAATGCGATACATCCATCTTTTTCAGGAATTTTCTGACAGGTCATTTTATTGAGCCAGTTAAAAGCGCCCGGGCCAGAAATTTTTGTTTTGGCAAACCTGGTAAGATCAATAATACCAACCTTGTTCATGGCATGGCAGCACTCATTGCCCACATACTCAAAGGCATTGGAACGCCTCCATGATGGAGTTTCATATGAGTCTTTTCCTTCAGGGGGGAAATAGTTGGGGCATTCCCATCCATAGTAATCACCAAAAACAGCATTGGCTGCTTTCTGGTACTCATATATGGGGCTTGTGCGGTTGGGTCTTGCCGCATCCCTGAACTCATTGGGAAAGAAGATTGAATACAGCCTTGGGTATACATCGGCAATCTTTTCACTATTGTATGCCCAGTTTGCATGGGAACCAAACCGCCTGGAATCAACATGCCAGAGATCGATTTCCGGTTCACCCTCCATGATCCAGCCTGCTAGATAATGGCCAATTCCGCCGGCCTGGGTAATACCAAAGCTGTAGCCGCATGCCTGGAAAAAATTCTTTAAAGGTGCAGCAGGGCCCACAAGAGGATCTCCGTTGGGGGTATATGTTATGGGTCCTGCTGTAACATGCTTGAATCCAGTATCTCCAAGAACCGGAAATCTCTCCATGCCGGCTTCAATGCAGTCGGCAATATTATCAATATCAGGGTTGAGTTCCTCCTGGGCATAATCCCAGGGCACACCGTTCTTTTTCCACTGCTGGCCATTTGCTTCGTACATGCCCAGAATCAAGCTGTCCATCTCCTGTCGTAAATAAACTGATTTATCAGGGTCGCGCACCAGGGGCAGCATTTTGTCCCTCTGTTCAACCGCACTTATAGTTTCATAGAGAATGTGTGTATGGGCAATGGCAATGGATGGAATCTCAATGCCAACCATTTTTGAAACCTGGGGAGCCCATAACCCTGCTGCATTTACAACATACTCACAGGTAATGTCACCTTTATCGGTTTTTACCACCCAGTCGCCGGATTTTTTCTGGTCAATGCCGGTGACCATGGTATGAAGATTCAGTTCTGCCCCGTAATTCCTTGCGCCCTTTGCCATGGCCTGGGTCATTGAATTTGGATCAACATCTCCGTCGTCCGGCCAATACAGGCCGCCCAGGAGACCCTTTGTATTCATAAGGGGGTGAAGTTCACCCATTTCCCGGGGTGTTACAAAGCTTACATCAAGACCAAGGCACCGATTCATGGAGTAATAATAGCCAAGCTCATCCATGCGGCCTGGATTATCTGCTGTGCGAATGGAGCCTGTAGTGTGCCAGCCCGACGGCTGCCCGGTCTCCTTTTCCAGTTGCTTGAATATTTCAATACTTTTCATATTGACCTGGGTACAATAGTAGCTTGGGTGGTAAAAAGATACATTACCCGCTGCCATCCAGGTGGAACCTGAGGTCAACTCATGCTTTTCCACCAGAACAACATCCTTGAGTCCGTATTTTGCCAGATGATATGCAATGGATACACCTATGGCGCCGCCGCCGATTATCACTGCCCTTGCATTGGTCTTCATTGTTTATAAATCTCCTTTTGTTTCAACCGTTCATAAAACAGCCTGTTCAGGCTCTTCCATTAAAAATATAGCGTATTATTCTGTTTTTTGATTTTCTTATGTTCACATCGTAAAAATATGCAAACCCACCCGGGTAATAGATCATTACCAGGATAAGCACCAGAGCATAAATTATCAGATTCAACCCTGGCAGATTTGACAGGGAAGACCGGATAATCTCCATTATAAATATAAAGGGAAATGCAATAACCGCTCCTCCCCACAGGCTTCCCCGCCCTCCAATATAGGCAATGGCAAGGACTTCAACTGTTTTTCCCGTATGCATTATATCCGGGGTCAAAATGCCGTAATAATGGGCATAAAATCCACCAAGGATTCCTGCTATTGTGCAGGAAATAGTAAAATTAAACACCCGGTAATAAACAGGATTGATTCCCGAAGTGCGGGCTGCATCCATATTCTGGCCAATGGCCTGGAAAGCAAGCCCCATTTTGGAACGTACAATCCATTTACAGACAAGATATATAAAAAACAGAAACAGTATTATTAAAAAATAAAAGGAGGCATTTGAATCGGTTTCAAAAAGGCGTGGAGTACGAAGGCCCATGGGTCCCCTGGTAAGCCATACCATTTTGGTTGCAAGCCCCATGATGGCAAGCCCGAAAAACCAGGAAAGACATGCTGCAAAAATACCCCTGAGCCGCAGGGATATCATCCCTATGATCAGACCCATAAAACCTGCTGTTATCCCCCCTGCTGCCATGGCAGCCCAGGGAGACAGTCCCATGTTAATCACTAAAAGTGCAGAAGTATATCCGCCAAACCCGGATACTGCTGCATACCCGAAATTGACAATGCTGATATATCCTGCCGTAAGATCAAATCCCACGCTCATGGCTGCAATAAATCCGCAGTACACCAGCCACCGGAGCATATATTCCTGGCTGAACGGCGGAATAAAGGGAAGAACAAATAGAAAGATCAGCCCAAGTAATCCTGCCGGGGTCAGGCATAATTTATCCAGCAGTTTATCAAATGGATTCATTTGTTGAATTGTTATTGTATTATCCATATTATCTCCTGTTTGTCCGATTATTTATCCAGAGCACCACGGACATCTGAACCAAATATTCCACTGGGTTTAAAAATCAAAATCAACATAATCAAAGCTGAGGGAACCACAAAATCCCATCCTGTGCCTATATATTCAACTGTTATTACCTTTAAGAGAGCAACCATGAATGCACCGGCCACAGCTCCCAGAATATTGCCCAGGCCCGAGAGTATGACAACAAACCAGGCCAGGTACAATGGTTCAAGTCCCACTGTGGGGTATGAAGGATACATGAATAAAAGACTGCCCCCTGCCACTGCCGAGAGTGCACAGGCAAGGGAAATGGTCAAAAGAACAATTTTTTCAATATCAATACCCACGATCTGGGCACCTGTGATATCCTGGGATACTGCGCGAATGGCCATCCCTGTTTTTGTATAGGTCATGAAAAACCAGAAAGATACAACAATGACTGCTGCAATAATAAAGGCCATGGCCCTGTCCCTTGATATAAACACATCTGCAATGGATATGGGCATACCTGACCAGTATCCAACAATACCTTTAAAGTCAGCGCCAAAAATAAGCTGGTGCAGATTTACAAGCAGAACACTCAGTCCCACAGTGAGCAGGAATGAGTTCATCACCCAGTTATCGGTTGACCTTTTACGCAGGGGGCCAAACACCAGTTTTTCAGCTATAATACCGCTTACAGCTCCGGCAGCAGCCGCTCCAACCATGGCGATCAAAGGGCCTGCCACTGCCATTAATGAATCAGGGTGTTCAGTAATGTAATTGCTGATGGGAGTAAACACATAGTAAGCAGTCAGGGAACCGATCATAAAGAATTCGCCATGGGCAAACATTGCGATATTCAATACTCCCAGCATCAATGTTAACCCTGTTGCAACCAGTGCCAGCATCCCGCCTGTCACAATGGTATTGACAAGCAGGTAGGGGCCGGAAATAATGGATGAGACCACAGCAACCACAATTGCAGCAATTATGGAAAAACCAGCTGCCGATTTTATCCAGTTCAGGAATTTGGTACTTAAATTATTTGACATTACTCTATCTCCATAATTGGGATTAAACACCAAGAAACACTTTTTTAACATGGGGATCATCAGCAAGATCACTGCTCTTACCTTTCAGGCCGATTTTTCCATTTTCAAGGATATAGCCCCGGTCCGTAACAGCCAGAGTCTTGGTAACATTCTGTTCAACAAGCATGATGGTAACCCCGTTCTTTTTAAGGCGTTCCAGGGAGTCAAACACATTTGCAACAAGCTGGGGTGCAAGCCCAAAGGATGGTTCGTCAACAAGAAGCAGTTTAGGACCGGACATCATGCCCCGGCCGATTGCCAGCATTTTTCTCTCCCCTCCGCTCATTGTGCCTGCAAGTTGGTTTTTCCTTTCGCCAAGACGGGGAAAAAGACTGAAAACAAAATCCAGACGATCTTTCTGAACCTTTTTATCCTTAATTATATATGCACCCATGAAAAGATTTTCCTGCACCGACATATTAACAAACAGATTCATCTCCTCGGAAACAAAGGAAATACCTTTTTTTGTAATATCGGAAGCAGACAGTCCTGTGATATTTTCACCATTAAAACTAATGGTTCCTCCCATGGGAGGCAGCAGCCCTGCAATGGTTTTCATGGTTGTACTTTTCCCGGCCCCGTTGGGTCCTATGATACAGACATACTCACCCTGGTATATATTCAATGAAACAGAGCGTAATATCTGCAGATATCCATATCCTGCATCAAGGTCTTTCACTTCTAACAGCATAATATCTCCATTGATTCTTTAAATTATCCGTTATTTCAAGCTATCCAAGATAGGCTTTTGTAACCTTTGGATCATTGGCCACTTCCCGGGTTGAGCCTTCTGCAATCTTTGTTCCGAACTGAATACACAAAAGACGGTTGCACACTGCCATGATGAGCTGCATAATATGCTCAATCATGAGAATGGAAATCCCCTTTTTGCTGATCTTCTCAATTATTCCCATGATATCATTGAGTTCACCTTCACTTAATCCCGAAGCCATTTCATCCATGAACAACAGCTTTGGATTGCTTGCAAGGGCCCTTGCGAGGTCAAGCCGCTTGAGCTGCACTGTGTTGAGCTGCTCTGCCACCACTGTTTCATCCATGGGAAACTCCACAAATTCAAGCATCGCCCTTGAGTGTTCAACCGGATCTTTAACAGTGCCTGGTGTATTGCCAAAAATAGTGGCTGTCATTACACTCTCCATGGCTGTCATTTTGGGAAAAGGGCTTGGAATCTGGAAAGTGCGGGAAAGACCAAGGCGGCACATCTTTTCAGGAGTTAAACCTGTGGTCTCCTGTCCCAGCATTTTCACATGCCCTGAAGTGGGCGGGTTCAACCCTGAAACGGCATTGATAAATGTTGTTTTCCCGGCTCCATTGGGGCCTATCAATCCCATGACATCCCCCTCATATAATGTCATGGATACTTCATTTACTGCTGTCAGCCCGCCAAATTTTTTAGTTAAATTACTGGTTTCCAGTACAATCATTTCAGCCTCTGATTCTTTTTAAATTTAAGAGTAAAAAAAGAGAGAATACAAGGTCGTATCCTCCCTTTTAATGTGTGTCAGGCTATTTCTGCTGGAAATCTCTCTGTTTCCAGTCATCTGGAAAAATCATATAACCCTTTCCATTCTGATATTGAAGAATCGGGAAAAAATATGCATCCGGAGCAACAACCATATCCGGCATTGTCTCTTTTGTATATTTATACTGGCCCATGATAATGGCACCATCTTTTTTACCATAGGTGAGTTTGCCTGTATTAACTTCATCCACCATGGTTTTATGAATTGTTTCCTTATCAAGTTTGCCATAAAGCTCATTGGTTCTCTTAAGAAGCTTAATAAACATTCTTACGCCGTCATATGAGAGACCGCCTGCAGATGGGCTTGGATTAAATCCGTATTTTGCCTTTACATCTTTTGCCCACTGCTGTGCCTCTTTTGTTGTCAACTGGGGAATACTGTCAAGAACGTAATTTGAGGCAGGACCGGTCATCTTGTACCAGTCGCCTATCCATCCAAGGCCGGAAGCTACAATTACACTTTTAAGGCCAACCTCTGCACTCTGTTTAATAAATGCGGCAATGGCCGGAGGAGATGCGGAAGTACCTGCTATCACAGCAACACCTGCTTTTTTGTATTTGCTTAAAAGGGGATAAAAATCGGTTTGGGTAGTTGGAAAATACTCCTCGGAATAGATCTTCCATCCACTGTCCAGCAGGGCTTTTTTATATGCACTGCCTGCACTTCTTCCCCAGTCTGTATCTTCGCCGTAAATTGCTGCAAGTTTCTTTTTAGGTTTAAAAGTTCCTGCTTCAATGGCTTTATTTAAGGCAACAATATAATTTTTTTCAAGTTTGGCAGGAACAGGCCAGCCCTTGCCTCCCCAATAGCTGTACTTTTCAGGATCAGCCTGCCACTTTTCATTTACAACCTCACTTGCTCCGAAACCAAACATGTGGGGAACTTTATATTGTGCTGCAACATCCATAACTGCAATGGCTACAGAGCTGTGCCAGTTTAATACACCAGCCTGGATCCCTTTGCTTTCCACTGCCTCTGCATAGGCACCCGAAGCTTTTGCCGGATCTGACTGTGAATCAATCCATACAGGAACTATTTTGTAATCACCAACTGTGTAGTTAATGGTATCCAAAGCCATTTCCACAGAAGCTTTAAACTCCTTACCGGTCTGGGCAGAAGGCCCGGTGAACGGCCCCAGAACACCAATCTTTAAAGTCTTGCTTCCGGCAAAGCATTGACCTGCCAAAGCTAAAAACAGAGCCAGAAAAATTGTGATAACTTGTTGAATCCTTTTTGTACCCATAAACTCTTCCTCCTAAATTAGTAAACTAAACATTGATGAAAAATCTTACACAAACAATTTACATCAAAGAATGAATGCACTTAACATACCATTTATATTGCCTGACAGATTAAACAGAGTTGTTTTTCAGGATAGAACCAGGCAAATCCCCGGTAAAACGCCCTTTTTTAATGAACCTGTAAAAAAAAATAAATTTGATTCAGAATCATTTCAAAAAAATAATTTCAGATATTTTTCATTTTTTACTGTAAATTTTTTTGACATTTTTTCGGAAATTAAAAGCTATTTAATATTATCTCTTATGATATTGAATTTTTTTATTTTATAATAGAGAAGCTGACGGGAAATACCTAGTGCGCCGGCTGTTCTGGTGATATTACCTCTGTTTTCAAACAGGGTATTTTTTATTATGTTCTCTTCATGGTCTGATTTTTCTTTAATTAAATTACTCCTGTTTTTTGGACTTTTGTCACTGGAGTGTCTGGCAGGTTTCACAGATCCGGGTCTTATGGACCAGTTTGAAAAACTGGTCTTAAGATATTTAATTGAAATTGTTTTGTTTGTACCCACAATATTCATCGCACCCTCAATCACATGTTCAAGCTCCCTTACATTTCCGGGCCAGTTATAGGATTTAAAAAGGGCCATAACCTCGCCTGAGACTTTTTCTATATTCTTGCCAAGCAGGGTGTTATGTTTTTCAATGAAATGATCCACCAGCAGATTAAGGTCATCCATCCTCTCCCTCAAAGGGATTATGTGAATAAATACCACTCCCAGGCGGTAAAACAGATCTGATCTCAAGGTACCTTCGGAAATGGAAACATGGGGATCTTTATTTACAGAGCTTATGATCTTAAGATCTGTTTCAATCTCCCTTAGGGCTCCAACCCGTCTGATTTTACTCTCCTGGATACTTCTTAAAATTTTGCTCTGTAAACCCACGGGCATGGAGTTAACCTCGTCCAGAAAAATGGTGCCCTTGCTGGTTCGTTCAAACAGCCCGGCCTTGTCCACAGAGCCTGTAAAAGCTCCCCTGGATGTACCAAAGAGTATTCCTTCCAGAAGGTTTTCCGGTATTGCAGCACAGTTGACAGGGGTATATTTTTTTGCACTCCTGGAGCTGTGGTTGTGAATAGCCCTTGCAAACAACTCTTTACCAGTACCTGTTTCCCCGAAAAGCATCACAGGAGAAGGCGTATTTGCTGCCATCCTGGCTGCATTTACAGCATCAACAAAGACAGGAGCCCTGCCGATTATCCTGTCAAAGGTCACAGATGCAATATCAAACTCCTGATCCTTACCCGGCAGAGGCATGGATGCAATGGTCTTGAGAAGGGCATGGTAATCCCTGATAAAACATATGGACCCCACCATTCTGCCGCAGTTAAAAATCGGCATCACATTGTGTATGGTATTGGCGAATTTTCCATTCCTTGTACGATAGTAAATAGGTTCATCAATAATGGGTTTCCGTTTTGCAAGGCACTGCATGATTATACTTGTGGAGTTATCCAGGTCATATACATCTGTAACCCTGCGGGAAATAACATCGTCGGGATGCAGTTCGTCAATAAGGGACATGGCATGGTTATAATAGACAATCACTCCTTCACCATTTGTTATAATTACACCTTCACTGAAATCATCAAAAATAGACAGATAATCTGCCCAGTTAAGGTCAAACAAAAATTTCTTCAGTTTATTTGTCTTTTTATCAACCATTTTTCAAAAGCTTTGTAAGTTGAGAAATAATTTCCAAAGCATCTGCCGTAACATAATAATCACAATTGGATATGATGGCAGCATTGGGGTCTGTGTTTATGGCAATCACCATTCCTGAAGTTTTCATGCCTGCAAAGTGCTGTATGGAGCCTGAAATGCCGCAGGCAATATAGACCCTGGGGCTCACTTTTTCGCCGGTCTGGCCCACCTGCATGGAATAGGGGACCCAGCCGGAATCAACTGCAACACGGGATGCTCCCACAGCTGCATTTAATTTTTCAGCACACCTTGCAAGAATGGCAAAATTTTCTCCTTTCTGCATGCCCCGGCCCCCTGCGATTATTATATCAGCTTCTGCAAGATCAGGTGCTCCACCTCTTCCCTTTCTTAAAGCTTTTATCACCTTAAGTTTTTCTGAAACAATATTCCGGGCATCAAACTTTACCATTCCGGCCCGTGGTATATGCCCTGATTCTATCCTGGCAGGATCTATACAACCGGGACGTATACCAAATATCAGAACATCTCCTGCAACCTCTATTTCAGCCATGGTTTTACCCGAATATTGAGAAGTTGATGCAATACTCCTGTCAAGATCAACATTGACACAATCCATGACTAAAGGTGCATCAAGCATGGCTGCGACACGGGGCAGAATATCCCTGCCAAAAGCTGTGGAAAGACCGAGAAAAGCATTGATATTAAACTTTTTTATGATATTTACAAAGGCTTTTGCCCGTACTTCCGGATTATTTTTCTGATCTTCAGCAAGGGTGATATCAACAATATTTGTTATGCCATGGGATTCAAATTCCTGTCTTAAGTCATATGCATTGCCATCTGTGACAAGGGCAAAAAGTTCGCTGCCATCTGTTTTTACCATGGCAGCCATACCAAAAAAGCTCTCTTTTATTTTTCTGTTTTCACAATCAAAAACCAGGGCAATCTTAAACATCACAGAACCTTTGCTTTGTTTTTCAGAATTTCCAGGATCTTTTGTGCTGCACTCTCTGCATCGCCTGTTATCTCTTCCGGGTTCCTTTTCTGCTCCAGGGGAAAAAGCCGGACAATTTCCATTTTTGCCCTTAGGGGTTCAATATTTAAATCAGCAAGGGCAATTTTTTCAATCTTTTTTTTCCTGGATTTTACAATGTCAGGGAATGTCGGATATTTTGGAGTATTAAGCCCTCTTCCTGCACCAAGTACACAAGGTACAGAAAGCTTGAGAGTGTTTATATCTCCGCCGGAAAATTCAGTATCAACAATTGCAATATCTTCTTTTATATCAACTTTAACAACATTTGTTGCCGCGGGAAAATCAAACAAAGCTCCCAGGCGGAACATGGTCTGCATGCCTTCTGCATCAATGGACTCTTTTCCTGTGAATATAAGCCCGGGTTTTCCAGTGCAG
>Ga0256846_1000790_pt1 | contig 11348 bp, 9 predicted proteins | sample TevniametaG_FD_189098 | JGI IMG/M metagenome (GOLD analysis project Ga0256846, IMG submission 189098) | Tube worm associated microbial communities from hydrothermal vent at the East Pacific Rise, Pacific Ocean - Tevnia | ecosystem: Host-associated > Annelida > Integument > Unclassified ...
TTCCAGTTCCGTGGCCGTAATGGGGGTCAGGCCCTTGGCCTTGTATTTTTCAACCACGTTCTTCAGCAGCCACCTCGGGGAATAAGGAAAGGGCTTGCCGTCCGCATAAATATCGCCGATAAACCGGGCCACACCTTCCTGGTATGGAACCACGGCAAACGTATCCAGGTCCGGAATAATGGTCATATCTTCATAATTGACCTCGTCGGCCGTACCGGTTCCCTCGGGGATATTATAATTCAGGTCCAGGGAAAATGTCGGTTTGGCGCAGTTAATGCCCTCTTTGACCACCTCATCCAACCGGCCGGCCGGCACAAATTTCCCCCGGCTGATCCCGAACATATCGGGAAATTCCACCCGTAACGTATCGATTCTGGCCGCTTTGATTTTTTCCTTGATCGCTTTCAAATCCATAAGATCCCCCTTCGTCAATGGATTATTTGTTGTTATTTTGCCAAGTTACCAGATTACCCGCTGGATGTAATTATTAATACAAGATATGCTTGTATTTGTAATATTTAATACAATTATTCTTGTCAAGGATAAATCCAGGATGAGTTTAAACCTGCAGATAGAAATATTCAAAACACGATTCTCGATCGGCGCCAAACAGAAAATTGTTCAATATTTCGAAAGGCCTGTCAGGGGGGAGTATGGCTATGTCGCCCATATAAAGCGAGGATGGTTTGGTTTTCCTCTAACGTTTATCGCAGCGAGGACAGGGAATCGTCGGAAAAACATATTCCATAGCTCATAAATATTTTTCAGCTATCCTGAATGAACACAATCAGTATGGAGGGGATTGAGAAAAAATTGTTAATTTCCGGCCAAATATCAGCAATATTTTTCAATTGAGACCGCATGCTTATCCCTCTTTCCATTTATTCTTGTTATATTCCTTGTGGGTCAGGATATGTATGCAAATCCACTGCGAATTATAATGGATTGCCGCTATAAGCCCTGCCTTGTTCCCACCGATATTGAAAACCCTTAATCCTCCCACCTGACCCGCACTTGGAAAGACCGTCCTTAAATCTGCAAATTTTATGATGGTTAAGTGCCTGACAATCCGATACCGTGAATCAGGTGCAGATATGCAATCAGGTTTCTTTTTTTTAAAAACCAGTCAGCCACTTCCGAGTCAATATGTGCATGAAAACGTTGTTTCTCGTTTTGCGATATTTCCCCCCTTTAGTTAACCTTCTCAAGGTCTCCGCTTTCCAGGGAACTTCCGGATAAAAAATTCTTGACATTACCACAATGTGGTAGTATAGATAATAGAGAACGACCTCCAACTCCAAAACAGCGGGCTATAAAGGCCTTAAATAAGTGGCACTGAGGATAATCTGGTTCTCAGCCAGCCATTGTCGTTTAGCCATCTCACCTACCGCTAATATGCACATAGTGTTTCGCTGCAATAAGGAGGAAACTCCCATGGATAAAAAAATAGCTCAAAATACGGATAAAAATCTCAAAGTTATTTCGGCCAAAAAACCGGATATATCCGATTGGACCAGCTGTAAATCCACGGCGCAGATGCTTGAAAAAGCGCGCATCGATCATGTTGAGACCGCTTTTGATCGCGCCGCCGGGATGAAGCCATGTCCCATCGGCGCCAAGTCCGCCTGTTGCAAACACTGCGCAATGGGACCCTGCCGCATCAACGCCAAGGACCCGTATGCCAAAGAAGGTGTTTGCGGGGCGACCATTGATACGATTCAATCGCGAAATTTCGCCCGCATGGTGGCCACGGGAACCGCCGCCCATTCAAGCCACGGAATGAACATGTTGAACCTGTTCAAAGGGGTGATCAATGGGACAATTAAAGACTACACCATCAAAGATACGAAAAAGCTGATCGGGGTGGCCCAGTCCCTGGAGATTGAAACCGAAGGACGGGAGATCAATGCCATTGCTGCCGATGTCTGTAAAGAGATGGAACAGGTTTTTTTTGCGACCGAAGGCGAAATTCCGTTTGCCAAAAGAGTCCCGCAGAAAACCCTGGAGACCTGGCGCAAACTCGATATCGTTCCTCGCGGCGCCATGCTGGAGGTGATGGAGCTTTTACAGCGCACGCATGCCGGAATGGATCAGGATTACCGGAATCTTTCGAAACAAATCAGCCGTACGGCGTTGGTCGATGGCTGGGGCGGCTCCATGGTGGCCACTGAAATTTCCGATATTCTTTTTGGTACGCCCACGCCGGTACATGGAGAAGTGGACATGGGCTGTTTGAAAGAAGATCATGTGAATATTATTATTCACGGTCACGAACCCCATCTGATCGAATCGATGGTTGAAGCGGTCAGCGATCCGGAATTGGTCGAAATGGCTGAAACCGCCGGTGCCACCGGCATCAACCTGGTAGGGATGTGTTGTTCAGGGCTGGAAATGCTTTCCCGCCATGGTATTCCGCATGCCGGCAACTTCATGTCCACCGAAGCGGTTCTGGTGACCGGCGCGGTGGATGCCTTCGGTGTGGATGTCCAGTGTATTCAACAGGGGCTCGTCAAGGTCGGTAAATGCTACCAGACAAAAATCTTCACGACCAATCCCAGCTGCCATATCGAGGGGGCCGAGCATATCGAATTTGACGACCATGCCCCACGCCAGTGCACCGATAATATCGTCAAACAGGCCATTGATCGGTTTAAAAACCGGTCACTTAAAATCGAGATCCCCCAAAACAAATCGTTGGGTGTACACGGTTTCTCCCATGAGTATATCAACTACATGCTCGGCGGATCTTTCCGGGGATCGTACACCCCTTTAAATGACAATATCATCAACGGCCGTATCCGTGGTGTTGCCGGCGTGGTGGGATGTGTGAATCCCCGGGTCAAACAGGATTGGCTCCATATCGAGCTGGTCAAGGAATTAATTAAAAATGATGTGCTGGTCCTTCAAACCGGCTGTTCGCAAATCGCCCTGGCCAAGGCCGGGTTGTGTACGCCTGAAGCGGCCTATTTCGCCGGATCCGGGCTCAGGGAAGTCTGTGAAGTGGTGGGCATGCCACCCGTTCTGGGATTGGGTGCGTGTGTTGATAATACCCGCATCCTCATTGCGGCCGCGGAAATGGTCAAGGTCGGTGGCCTGGGAGACAGTATCGCCGACCTGCCGGTCGCCGGAGCGGCACCCGAATGGTACAGCGAAAAAGCGCTTGCGATCGGGCAGTATTTTGTGGCTTCCGGTGTTTATACCGTCTTTGGCGTCACGTTTCCCATCATCGAAGAAACAAAATTTCACAAACATATCTTTGAAGATACGGAAACACAAGGATTGGGAAAATGGGGATTTACCACTGATCCCCATGAAATGGCGCATTTGATGATTGCCCATATTGACAAAAAGCGCGCTGCTCTTGGAATCGATAAGGTGAGGGAAAGGACACTGGCAAATATGGCTGACCGGCGGGAGATCGAAAGCGCCTGAATTAATGCGCCATCACTTGGAAGAGAGCTATGGGAGAACAACAAAACAGTCATTTAACAGAACCCAATGCATTCGAGGTGGAAACCGAAATCTTCGAACGAGAATCGCGTGAAAAGTACGAGAACGCCATTGGAAATATGCAGACGGTGGTGCTTTCCAGCCGCTTCAACCGGTTATTGGAATTCAGGATCATTCCCACGCTGGGACGAATCGGCTTTGATGAGCAGATTTGCTGGGCGCTGTTTCAAAGGACTGCGCCGGTCTGGAAATTGATTGGGTCGGTTGGCGCCGATGTTGAGCCGCTGTATCCCCTGTTCATGAAAACGATCAGTGAGATACGACAGGGCATCCTCGCAAATTCAGAAAAAGAATTAAGAGCCCGGCGGATATTGGACGAGATGGATACGTTGTCAGCGTATACGTTGATGAACGAAGCCATGCATCCCGAACAACTGTCCGAACAATTCGAGGACATAACACTGTCGTGGGTCGTTTTACCCCGCGCTTACGATCTTCTGGAAAAAAAACATTCACGCTATATGCTCATCTATATAAAGTTTTTAAATGATGAAACCGAATCAGAATTTACGAAGATTCTGGCACGGATCATAATCGAGTTTGTGGGCAGTTACGCCCTCAAATATATCGATAATTTTCAGCATAAAAATCGATTGGTGGATGCATTGTTTTATGGCTATGCAACCATGTTCTGGAAGAACCTGAGAAACCCGCCTTGTGGCCTCGAAAATGGCCTGGTTTTTGACAGCTATTTTCGGTTGGCCAGAATGATTCATAACCGATTCGCATCATCCAACAGGGATATGGCCGAAGCAGCCGAAAAAATGGAAAAAGAGAAAGAGAAAATTTTTCCCACCTATAATATCTTTGGCCTGGCCCATTATCGCCATAACGATGTGAATAGATTTTTTGTGGCACTTCGCCATGGCACGCCGGGAGTGGAATCTGTCGTTCGTTTTTTTGGAATCGGCGGCCCGCTTTTGAAGGATAAAACGGACGGGCGCCTGCCATATGTGACGGTCCCGTTGACGTTAAGTGCACTTTTTCGGCTGATTAAAAAAAATTATTGTTTGGAAACGCCGAAAACCAGACGATGTATACGGCATTTTTTGTTTCGCCTGGGATCAAACTACCGCAAGGACCATATCAGAATGGTATTTGCGGGAAGTGAACCGCCGGAAGTGCTCCGGTTTGTGGGCCGCCGTGTTTTCAAAATGGTCCAGGATTTATCAACTTTTATACAACAAATCCACGCTGTGAATAAATTGAGGTGATCCTAATTGATGAATTCCATGGAAGCATACCTGAATACCGGTATCAAACAGATTATCAACCAGTTCCCCGCAGTAGGCGGAATCCTTGATGAGTACGGCATTGGATGTGCGCCTTGCAGTGTTGGAACCTGCCTCCTGAAGGATATTATTGAAATCCATCACCTGAGTGAAGATGATGAAAAAGCAATAATGGCAAAAATCGCGGTTGTTTTATTTCCGGATAAAACCATTCAGGTCCCCAGAATAAAAAATGTAAATAAGACCGACCCTGAAAGAATATCCTACTCCCCCGCCATAAAAAGGCTGGTGGATGAGCATGTCTTGATCATGCGATATGTAAAGCTGATACCCGCCATCCTGGAAAACCTTGAAGTAGAATCAAAAGAAGGCCGGCAACTCATCCTGAATGGTGTTGATTTTATACGCAGCTACGCCGACAAATACCATCATGCCAAGGAAGAAGATATTCTGTTTAAATATTTTGACGAAACATCGGATATCATAAAGGCAATGATTGAAGATCATGATCAGGCCCGGCACCATGTCAAGTCCGTGCTTGAAGCGCTTGAGCAAAAAGACACGGATACCATTGCCAATCATCTGGACGCTTACGGAAACCTGCTGATTGAACATATTAAAAAGGAAGATCACATTCTCTATCCCTGGATGGATAAGCGCCTCTCCGTCAAACAGATTGGCGAACTGTTTTCCAGGTTTCATGAAGCGGACCGGCAGATCGGATATTCATCAGAAAAATATCAAGCACTCGTTGAACGGTTCGAGAAAATATTTAAGCTAAAGGAGGGATGAAAATGAACACGATTGAAGGGTGTCCGGGTTCTCAGATGTTAAACTTTAAAGATAAAGATCAAAAAGATAGCGCCGGGCCAGAGGGAAAAATAGGATCCCGATTGAGACAGTGGCCCATTCAAATGCATCTGATTTCCCCGGTGGCACCGTATTTTCAGGAGGCGGATGTACTGCTGACGGCTGATTGTGTGGCGTATGCGCTGGGCGATTTTCACCGCGACTATTTAACAGATAAATCCATGGCGGTGGCCTGTCCAAAGCTGGATATCAATCAGGAAATATACCTTGAAAAAATAAAGACCTGGTTCGATGACGCCAAAATCAACAGCCTCACCGTATTAATTATGCAGGTACCCTGCTGTGCAGGCTTGCTGAATTTAGTCAAACAGGCAGCACAAACAGCCAGCCGGAAAGTTCCCATCAAATACGTGGTGGTAGGGCTTCAGGGAGAGATTTTGAAGGAAGACTGGGTAGCAGATTAGGTCATGTAACGAAGATATTTTTTTTACCTGTATAGAATACCATCAGATGAGATTATCGTATTTGACTGTCTGATGCCAGCACCGGTGAACCTGAAGAAAAAATAACCTATGCTCAGCCGAACCACCATTTATGCGCTTCGGGCAATGAAGTATCTATCCCATCTGGATTCAGATAAACCTGTTTTGTCATCAACCATTGCCGCTGAAATGCAGATTCCGCATAACTTTTTATCCAAGATTCTCAACCGGCTGACCCAGGCCGGCCTGGTTTTGTCCACCCGCGGCAGGGGCGGTGGCGTCACATTATCCCGGCCTGCATCGAAGATACTTCTTTATGAAGTGGTCCATCTATTTATGAAAATCGATGATTTCAACCTCTGCCTGCTCGGCGGAAATGTGTGTAATGGCAGTTGCGGCCTGCACCTGCGCTGGCGAATCATATCAGAGCAGTTCGAAAAGATGTTGAATGAAACTACTGTCGACGAATTATAGTCCCATTATAGAACAGGGAAGGTGATACTTTTGTCCAACAAATGGATATTCGGGTGCTTTTATCCACAACCTGAATTCTGAAAGGGGGAAATGCATGTCAGTCAAATCACTAAAATGGGCCGCCATCATATGTTTCTTCGTGGCCATGGGTATTCTGCTGGGTGGCGGAGTATACATGAAAAAAGATCTTCCGCCTTATCCTGGGAAAGTGGTGAGTGCCAGCGGTGACGTTCTTTTTCAAAAATCAGACATCATTGCCGGCCAGGACGTGTATCAGCGTTATGGGCTCATGGATCATGGTGCGGTCTGGGGGCATGGTTCCCAGAGAGGTCCGGAATTTTCTGCCCTGACATTAAACATCCTGGCGGAGACGATTGGCGAATATTACGCTCAAAAAGACTATGGAAAACCATATAAAAGTTTAGATGGCCTCGAAAAAGGGATCATCGATGTCAAAATCAAACACGAGACCAAACCGAATCGCTATGATGCGGCCACAAACACCCTGACATTAACCGCTGCCCAGGTCAAAGGACTTGAAAAGGTAAAACAACACTGGCAGAAAGTATTTAAGGAGGGCGAACAGCGTTACGGTTTCCTTGCCGACACCATCGGTGATGAACAACAGCGGCTTGAGATCTCACGATTTTTCTTCTGGACAGCCTGGGTTGCATCAACCCTTCGTCCGGGATCTGATTTTTCATACACCAATAACTGGCCGCCGGACAGGCGTGTTGGTAACATTGCCAGTACGGGAACCTACTTCTTTTCCATTGCCGGTATCATGTCGCTGCTCGTGGTTCTGGGCCTTTTCGTATACTGGATTCATCGCTATGGCTTATGGTACGGTGAAGCAAAGGGAGCCGCGCTGGCGGAAAAACTGATCGATATGCCCCTAACGCCCAGTCAGCTCTATGCGGCTAAATTTTTCGTTGTGGTGATCCTTTTGTTTTTAATCCAGACATGCTTCGGCGGATTAATGGCCCACTATACGATCCATCCAGGGACCTTTTTTCTTCCCTTTGTGGCCAGGCTGATTCCTTACAGCTGGGCCAAATCCTGGCATCTACAGCTGATGGTGTTTTGGATTGCCACCACCTGGCTGGCATCGGCCATCTACCTGGCACCGATTATCGGTGGAAAAGAACCAGCCAGACAGGGACTGCTGGTTCAGCTCCTGTTTGGTGCCGTCCTGCTGGTTGCCGTGGGAAGCCTGACGGGTGAAGTGTTGGGCATCAAAGGATTACTGGGAGACTGGTGGTTCTGGCTGGGTCACCAGGGATGGGAATTTCTTGAGCTGGGTCGCATCTGGCAGATCCTGCTTTTCGGCGGTCTTATTTTCTGGCTTCTAATCGTCTACCGCGCGGTGGGTGAACATCTTAAAATGCACAAAGATGAATTCAGTGCATTGATCTGGTTTTACGTGTTCAGCGCGGTTCTGGTCGTGGCTTTTTACGGCTTCGGACTGTTTTACAGTCACGGGTCTCACCTGACCATGGCGGATTACTGGCGCTGGTTCGTGGTTCATCTCTGGGTGGAAAGCATTTTTGAATTTTTCGGTATTGCCGTTATCGCCCTGCTGATGGTGGCCATGGGATTGGCCACAGCCAGGTCCGCCTTGAAAGTAGCCTATTTTACGGCAGCCATCACCTTTTTAAGCGGAATCATCGGAACAGCGCATCACTATTACTGGTACGGCGGGGCCGCCTTCTGGGTTGGATGGGGAGCCATTTTTTCCTCCATGGAGCCGGTACCACTGCTGACCCTTGTGGTACGGGGGTTAATGGAATACCGGGGTATTCGCAAAGAAGGCCGGCAATTCAGCTACAAATGGCCGATGTATTTCCTGGTAGCGGCATCTTTCTGGAACTTCCTGGGTGCAGGCGTTTTCGGCTTCGTCATCAACCTTCCCATTGTTAATTTTTACGAACACGGAACCTATCTGACCATGCACCACGCCCATACGGCCATGTTCGGAACCTACGGTATGCTGTCCGTGGCCCTGCTTTTATTCTCCTGGCGCGGCATGGTCGACAAATCGCACTGGAATGACGGCGTTCTGAAACTGTCGTTTTGGGGACTCAACGGGGGCTTGTTTCTGATGGCATTTACCACGCTGCTGCCCGTTGGCGCCATGCAGGCCTGGGTTTCTTTTAAAGAAGGTCTTTGGGTGGCCAGAAGTGCGGATTTTTTTGAGAAAGGAATTGTCGTCTTTCTCGGCAACTTCCGGGTTATCCCCGATTCGATCATTATCGTTTTAGGGGTTCTGCCATTGGCTTATTTTCTCATCTCCACCTATCCGCACCTGAAAGCGGCGGAAATCAAGGATGGTGAATCGGTATGGGAACGGCTGGGGATTGAGCTTTAACTGATCCGCAGAAAAGCGGTTTGATTAACCAACAAGGCAGGGTCTGGTTATGATGGCCCTGCCTCACTTTTTTAGGTCCATGCCGCCTGCCCATTTTCGAGGGCCAAAATGGGCACACGACCGGACGGCGACCGCCGCGGCTTTTTGAAGGTGACCGCTGAATGTTCCGGCCGGATTTATGGACTGGTAGTAGACATACGCGCCGTGGAAAATATCACCGGCCGCCAATGTGTCCCGGACCGGGCTGATCCGGGGAGGCAAAACCTCAAACCGCGATCCGCTTTCAGCCGCCAGGATCGGACGGTCCCCCCGGGTGATCGCCGCCCTCGAAACACCTTGAGCGTCAAGCCATGCCAGAATTTTTTCGGAAACCGGAATACCGGGCGGCATGAAATTCGATGAACAGATTGCCGTATCGATATGGCGGATTAATCTTTCAGTGCCCGGCTTCCAGCTGCCGCCATCCAGAATCGTATGGATACCGGCTTGACGGCAGGCGCTGGCCAGTTTGATGGCCAGCGCCATATGCTGGCCATCAAACAGCACGGTTTTAAACCCGCTGAGAGAAAATGTTGTCAAATCCAGATACTGACTTTGAATATGGGTCGAATTCACCGATACCACCGACCGGTCACCGGTGTCTTTTGAAACAAGGATCGACGACACTGTGGGAACCGATGAAAATTCCGGACAAAGATCAACATGATCAACCCCGTGGGCTCTCAGCTCATTGCGCGCAACCGACGACAAGGGGTGCACTCCCAGACAACTGACCAGCGTCGCCTGCCCCCCCAAGCCGCTGAAGGCAATGGCCGCATTGGTACCGGGACCGCCGGCACAGATCAATTGCTGCTCTGCTACGATCTTTTCGTTTCGGCCAGGTGGCTGATCGACCCGATAAATACAGTCGATGGTGGACATACCGAAAAACAGCGCTTTGGCTCTGGACATGGATATACTCCTGAAATCGTCGTTGTTTCGCTGTAGTACACCCAATACTTATTGTAATCCAGGACAATTTCATCAATAGTATGATAAATACGTCGTGAATTCGGAAAAAACGGATGACACTCGCACGTATTCAAAAACAGCCCATACAAGGGAGATAAACACCCGGTGGCAACATATACCTATCAACAGGATTCGCGATATTTTATTAAAACTGCCGATGGCCTGACAGACGCATGCGCCGAAGAACTGGCCAAACTCGGCGCCAGAGAAATTTCGCCGGAATTTCGCGGTATCGCCTTCAAAGCAGATAGACTTTCCCTGTATCGAATCAATTATTTAACCCGCCTGGCGTCACGGTGTCTGGCACCCCTAATGTCATTTGGCTGCCAGGATACAGACACGTTATACAAAAATGCCCGGCAGGTACACTGGGAAGATTTCTTTGCCGAAGGCCGCACCTTTGCCATATCGACAACTGTGTCCAACAGTCGAATTTCCCATTCAAAATACGCGTCTTTGCGACTTAAAGATGCCATCGCTGATTATTTCCGGGAAAAAACCGGCCGGCGCCCGGATGTGTCTGTCCGGAATCCCGATATCCTGCTCCATCTTCATATCCGGCATGACCGGGCCGAGATCAGTCTCGACACATCGGGCGGCGCGCTTCACCGAAGGGGGTACCGCGAAGAAACCGGCCCGGCTCCCATGCAGGAGACAGTGGCGGCGGCCATCATCCATCTGGCCGGATGGGACGGTGCGATGCCTTTATACGATCCCATGTGCGGATCGGGCACCTTGCTCTGCGAAGCGCTGATGCGATACTGCCGCGTTCCTTCGGGAATTTTCAGGCGCCGATTCGGGTTCGAATGTCTCCCGGATTTTCGCGCAGCCGTCTGGCAGCAGGTCAAAAATCAGGCCAATGACCAGATCCGGGCCCTGCCCCAGGGCCTGATTGCCGGCAGTGATATATCTAAAGAATCTGTCGATGCCACCAGAATCAACATCATGGGGCTCAACGACGGAAAGAATGTCCGGCTGGAAACCATCGATTTCAACGTTCTACCTGCCCTTGAGGGACATGTCATTGTCACCAACCCACCATATGGTATCCGGATGGGAAAAGATCAGGACCTGAACGTATTTTACAAATCCCTCGGTGATTTTCTCAAACAAAAATGCAAAGGATCAACCGCTTATATTTATTTTGGCGACCGTAAATACATCAAAAAAATTGGCTTGAAAACATCTTGGAAAAAACCGATCAAGGCCGGCGGCCTGGATGGCAGACTGGTGAAGTATGAGATGTATTGAGAAAAAACGCTGGGAAGTAAGGACGCCGGGACGCGATGAAGCAATCAGGCGGGCATAACAGGGTGTGGATGGAAAAATTTTTCCAAGCCGCTCAATAAAAATGTCTTTATTAAGGTCTATAAAACCTGGCCCTCGGGGCCAGGTCAGAGATAGTTGGCTCTGCCGTCAAAATGATCGGTTTGTTACGCAAAAAGTGTGAGTTAATATCGA
>Ga0256846_1000791_pt1 | contig 11343 bp, 7 predicted proteins | sample TevniametaG_FD_189098 | JGI IMG/M metagenome (GOLD analysis project Ga0256846, IMG submission 189098) | Tube worm associated microbial communities from hydrothermal vent at the East Pacific Rise, Pacific Ocean - Tevnia | ecosystem: Host-associated > Annelida > Integument > Unclassified ...
GTCAAGATCAGCCCAAGTTCCTTTCAACAAGATAATATCACTTTCATTGTTCGGAACCCAAATGGAATCATTACGTTGTCCGTCACCATTCACATCGTTATAATATCTTGTTGAATAAGGACGACCTGACCTTCCATTGTAGAAAAATGAAACTGTGGTCGGAGCTTTTTTTATGAAATTAAATTTCTTCGATACTGCCAAAACAACTCTATGCCTTGTATCGTGAGGGGACCAACTTAATTTCGGATTGTTTGGATCATCTGTAGTTATATTGTATTTCCAATTGGAAATAGCTCTGGATGAAGTTCCGCCGAATATGGATTTTGCTTCTCCGTAAGTATAAGAAGCATTGATCATATTTCCGTCCCACAATTTTTGAAGTTGGAATGAAAGTGAATATTCATACCCTTCGTTTGTGTTACGTAGGAGGATAACGTTCCCGAAGTGTGAATCGACATGTTTTGGTCTACCGTATTTTTTCCCCCAGGAACCAAAAGTTGATCTACCGTCCCAAAAAGTTCCTATTTTTTGAATATTTAAATTCTGAAATTTAACATCATTAATGTTTTTCGAATAGACAAATTCAACAGTTCCCGTGAATCCGCAGAAAACTTTTTTATCTATTGCAAGATTCATCCTGAAAATCTGAGGGAACTTGAAATTCTTATCAATTAAGTTAATATCACCGGAAATTCTAGCATGTGGATTTGTCGGTTGATTATACGGATCGGGAATAAATGTGAAATCGGGACTATAATCTTTATATCTTGCAATCTCTGTTGCCGTGTTTGAGAATTGGTTAGATATCCAAACATAAGGTGCTCTTCCTGAAAAGATACCTATACCACCTCTGATCATCATATCTTTATCTTTTAAATCATAATTGAATCCGATTCTCGGAGACCAAAGCATATTTCCACCGGCATTTTGATTGGTAGGAATTCCGAAGGATGCTTCAACTGCAGCATTTTCAGGAGGTGTTTCAGAGATCAGGGGGACATCAAATCTAAGTCCGTATATCAGTGTGAAGTTTTTGTTAACAGCCCATTCATCTCCTGCATAAAAACCGAGTTGAGAAACTTTAAATTTAGCGGGGGCATTCGGATCATCCGTTACGGAATAATATCTGTCATAATATGAGGGTTTTCCTGCTTCAAAATCGGCAATACTATCAAACTCATACTTACCGAATTCTCTCTGAATGAAAACATTGTAAAACTTGAAGAATTCGTTATGTGTACCAAAAATATATGTATGTTTCCCCGAATACAGAGTCAGATTATCAGTTATTTCAATCAGATCCTGATCAAGCTGATTTCTGTGACGGTATTCTTCAGAACCGGCTGTAAACTCAATTCCTTTGCCTATTGAGATAATTACTCTTGGGAATGGTTTACCCATATATGTCGGATTATCTCTAATCGTAGTATAATTTAAGATAAGTTCATTGAATAATTTTTCAGAAAAATTACTGTTTAATTGGAGAACCGTAGAGTTGGTTTCATTTTTATAAATAACACCACTGTTTCCAAATCCAAAATGTCGGCTGCTTCCTCTGGAAAGTCTTTCTCTGCTTGCTTTAACATAGTTGTGACGGAGAGTTAACCTATGTTTCTCGCTGACGTTCCAATCCAATCTGAAAAAAATCTTATCAGACTTAATAGGATTTGTTACTTCGTCATACCCACCGGCATCGTATCCGTATCCTTTAAGGATTGAGATAATTCTATCGGCCTCTGCCTTATGCCCAAAATCTCCGCCGGTTCCTGATCCGTCAATATAAAAATCTTCAGGTTTTTCCTGTCTGTTCTTTTCTACATTCAGGAAAAAAAACAGTTTGTTCTTAACAATACTGCCACCCAAACTTAATCCCATTGTGGAATCACTAAATTTATTAAAGTCATAATCGTCAGGTCCTTTTCCAACCCATTTTTCATTCCTACCAAACCAATAAGCCGATCCATGAAGTTTGTTGGTTCCACTCTTGGTAATAACATTGATTCCACCGCCGGTAAATCCACCGTGACGAACATCATAAGGGGCAAGAACTATCTGAAATTCTTGTACTGCATCCAGAGATATTGGTGTTGTATTTGCTTGACCACCGGGCGTCCCTCCCGAATCAAGACCGAAAAGATCGTTGTTCTGAGCACCGTCGACCTGAATATTGTTATACTTTGAGTTACGTCCTCCTGCATTAAATGCACCTACATCTTCAGTGCTTGAAAATTGTGGAGCAAGACGAGTAAAATCACTTAGAGATCTGGAAATAGTCGGAAGACTTTCTATTGACGACTGACCGACGTTATGAGCAGCTCCTGTCTTTGATTTACTCATGATCTCGGGAACTCCGATTACAACTATTTCACCGGCATCAACTGTTGCAAGCTTAAGTGCAAAATTAACATGTGTTTTCTCACCCAATCTTACCTTTACACCGGTCTTTTTTTCAATTCTGAATCCTGTCATAACAGCAGTAACGGTATAGGGACCGCCGGCTTTTACGGCAGGTATCAGATAAAAACCTCCTGTTGTTGAAATAGCGTTAAAAACAGTTCCTGTCGGAACGTGGACTGCTTTAACGGCTACTCCGGAAAGAGGTGTCCCATCATTATTGACAACAACTCCAGTAATAGCACCTGTAGTAGCACTTTGTGCCACAATGACTACAGGTAATACCAATAGGAGCAATACTTTGAAGAAAAGGCTTTTTCTCATCAAATCCTCCTTTTAATTTTAATTGATCTGCAATGAAATTATATCATAAATAAAAAATTAAATATCAAAATTCAGTTAATTATTTGTGAAGAATTAGTATGTTTTTGTTCTTGGCGGGAAGACGTCAAGTCGGAACAAAATCCATTTAAAGTTAAAATACAACTATTTCTTTCCCGGTTTTGCATTCCATATTTTTAATAGTAAAAGAAAACCTATTATCCCAAAAGGGATAAGAAAAATGGGCCAATATGACCAATTTTTTGAAGTCAGAAATCCGAGAGAAAAGGACTGCACCGCAGTTCCCAGATATACAAAACCGTCAATTATTCCGACAGCAGTAGCAGCACCCTTGCGTCCTCCGAAATCCATTGTTGCGGTTCCTGAAAGGAGACCGTGTGTTCCGATAACCGAAATTGACATAAGGAATATAAGAATCGCAAGTACCCAACCGTTTCCAAGTGAAGGAACCATGACAAATGCACTTAAAATTAAAACTCCATATAAAAATGCAGCGGAGGGAGCCCGCCTTGACTGAAACAGTTTATCGCTTACAATACCGGCAATGTTTCCTCCGAGAATTCCGGCAACCATTAGTATAAGTCCCCAGTTTTCAAGGGTAAAAGACCATCCCCCTTTTAACCCTTCAATAACCTGTTCTTTAGCATAAATCGGATACCAATGCATTACTCCGTTCCGTAGAATTCCGGTGCAGAATTCGATAGCGGCAACAGTCATTATTACAGGATTTGTAAGAATTTTTTTAATTAAATGGAGGGGGGGAACTTTCTTCTCCATGTCCTCACCGCTTGAGGCATCTCCCGTATCAAAATTTTTAAATCCGGCTTTTTCCGGAGTATCTCGGAGAAGAAATATCTCAATTGCAAATAGGACGAATAATAGTAGTGCAGGTGATAGAAAAGCCCACCAGAGGGCATCTCCCCCTTCGAATCCTTTTCCTTTTACAAGTGAAGAATTTAATATCCTGCTTGTAACATCAAAAGCCAAAAAGATACCCGACGATATCATTACTCCAAAAATTCCCGAAAATGTTCCCCTCTCGTTTATATGAAACCAATGAGCATTTACTTTGACAATAGAAACCGCTCCATAACTCTGGAAATACATATTTGCCCCGTATAAAATTGAGAAAACAGTAACAAGATTTGCTGAAGATGGGTTTCCTGAGGATAAGATGTTTTTTAGGTATAGCCCCATAAGGAGATTCATTGATCCGGCACCTACAGCTGCTATAAGTATCCCCTTTTTTCCTCCGATCCTGTCCACAAGCGGACCGTTGATTAGAAAAGAGAGAGCGTATATCACAGCTCCGATACCGAATATCATTCCGAAATCGGATTTTGTCATTAGGTCCCCGAGTGCATTTTTGGATACGGTAAGGTTGTACCTGCCCATGTAGAGAAGTGCATATGTGAGTCCCATCGGGAACCAGTTAATAAATCTCCTATTTCTATACTCTTTTGTGTGCATATTCACCTCTTTGAATACAATTTCCACAATTTATCTAATACTTCCGTTAAATGAGTACCTATTTTTTCGGGATCATCGGTTTTTTCAGGCATATTATTAAAAATACCATACGGAACCCTGTGTTTACCTACATGAATAAATTTTTCATCGGCAGAAGTAAAATCCGTCCAATCGGACTCTTTGTACAGTTTTTCAAGCTTCAAATCTTCCAGACCGTGTTCCAAAACGGAATCGGGTTTGTCAGGATTAAATCGTCTTCTGTTTTTTCTGAGTGATTCTTCCCAATTAACATCAATGTAAAGAGTTACACTATTCACCAAAATTTGTTCCGAGAGCTGGTTGTAAGCGGTTCTGAACCCGCCATGCTCGGAACCTCTCGAAAACTCAATAATGGAAGTTCGGTTATCATGGTAATTTTTTTCAGCCTTTAGTTTTTTTTGGTAGATAAAATTAATTTTTTTTATAAGGAAATTCCAATACCATTTTTCTTTGAACACATGCCCATTATACTTCTTCCCTTTATATTCAAAAAAAGGGTCGGAGATCAGTCTCGGCAATCCCATTTCTTCAAGAATGTCATCATCCTCGAATTGCTCCCATAATATCGGGAAATCATCTATCTCTTCAAATTCACCTACATGAAATCTCTCAATTCTTTCTCTAACCGGAATATTCTTCAGATAATCAATTATCTCGGATTTTCCAGCCGCAGGTCTCCCGTTAAGTAAAATTATATTAAAAATTTCTTTCTTCATTCTGATATCTCCTGATTATAATTTACTATAATAATCCATAACCGAAACAATATCAAAAAAAAAACGTATTGATAAGCAATGGAAATAACAATAGAATTAAACGGACTGAATTTCAGTTATGGGAACACAAAAGCGGTTGATAATGTGAGCCTAACGACAAAAAAGGGAATATATGGTTTGTTAGGTCCAAATGGAGCCGGAAAAACCACCCTGATGAAACTTATTCTCGGATTCCTCAAAGCTCAATCCGGAAGCGGAAAAGTTTTAGGATACGGAATTGATAGAAGTCAAAGAGAGTTGAGAGAAAAAATAGGGTATATGTCGGAAACCGATTCTCTTATTCCGGGTATGGATGCAGTTGATTTCACATCTTACCTCGGAAGACTTAGCGGAATGCCAAAACAAGAGGCTATTAAGAGAGCTCACGAAGTTCTGTACTATGTCGGACTTGAAGAATCAAGATATAGGAAAACAGAGACTTATTCATCGGGAATGATGCAAAGGTTAAAGCTTGCATCATCCATTGTTCATGATCCTGTTCTCCTTTTCTTGGACGAACCGACATCGGGAATGGATCCGTTGTCACGAAATGAGATGATTGATCTTATTAACGACATTTCTCAAAAAGAGACAATGAGCATTATAATTTCCTCCCATATTTTATCGGATATCGAATCAACTTGTGAAGAAGTAATCATAATGGATAAAGGAAGAATCGTGGCAAACGAAAAAATATCTGCAATTAAATCAAAAGAATTGGATACTTACGAAATAAAACTTGGAAAGGATTCAACGGAATTTTTGAAAAAATTCAGCAGATTCATACACGTAAAAGACGACAGAGGGATGATAAGGATGCAATTACCCTCCGATTTTTCATCAAAAGAAATATTTGATGCCGCTCTTGCATCTGGTACACACATCAAGCATTTCCTCAAACGGAGATCAACCCTTGAGGACACTTTTATGAACGCAATAGGAGAGAAAAGTGCCAATTAGAGAGAGAGGATATTATAACTGGGACGGAACACTTCTTAATTCACGATTCAAATGGTTCCCGATATTTACTAATGGCATTAAGACGGTTTATAAGAAAAGATTTTCAAAATTATTGTTTGCATCAGCTTCTTTCCCATTTTTTATTTTCCTTATAGCATTGTATGTTTCATCAAAGCCGGAATTAAAGATAATGTCACGTCTTGTAAAAATGATTTCATCGGATGCTCTTCTGTTCAGAACCTATTATGTAAACGGATTTTTAATCTTTATGTGTTCAATAATTTCGGTTTTTGCCGGATCGGATTTGATATCAAATGATATTAAGCATAAATCAATTTCACTTTACCTTGCAAGACCCCTTAGTAAACTTGATTACATAGCCGGAAAATTTTCCATAACACTTTTCTATCTTTTGCTGTTTACCCTTGTTCCCGGAATACTTCTTGTAATATTTAAAATTATTTTTACAGGTGATTTTTCCGCCGGATTGGTGCTCCTTTTTAAATCCATCATCTTTCCACTGGTTATTTCTCTATTTTGGTCTTCTCTTATTTTAATGCTTTCATCTTTAAGCGAAAATGCAAGATTTGTGAAAATCATCTTCTTCGTTGTGTTTTTCCTTACACAAATGGTTGCCGGAATATTTAACGAGATATTCAAAAATAGTAGTTTTTTATATATATCCATCGAAAAAAATATCATGCAATTCGGCTCATTTGTTTTTGGTACTAAACTTGAATTCAATGCTCCCGGGTGGATATCGGGTGCAATCCTTTTAGGATTAACAACCGTTTTTTTAACTATTCTTTCTTTCAGGCTAAGAAAAGTGGAGGCTTAACATGTGTTCGGTAATTAAGGGAGATAATATTTCCAAGTGGTATGGAAACATTCTTGGTCTAAGTGAAATATCAATTGATATCTCAGGCGGGATTCAGGGACTTCTCGGACCGAATGGAGCCGGAAAATCAACATTAATAAAGATCCTTACCGGACAATTAAAACCGAATATAGGAAAAATAGAAATTTTCGGAGAAAATGTATTTAATAATTATGAAATTTTCCAAAGGATCGGATATTGTCCTGAGTTTGATGCTTATTACAGAGATGTTAGCGGATGGGAATTCATACACTTCAAATCAGCCCTATTTGGATATGGGACAAAAGAAACTAAAGAGAGGGCTTATGCCGCAATTGAGAAGGTTGGACTTTCCGATAGTATGAACAGGAAAATTACCGAATATAGTTTGGGTATGAGACAGAGACTTAAATTTGCATCGAGCATAATAAATGATTTCGATCTTTTGATTCTTGATGAACCGCTCCGTGGAGTTGATCCTCTATGGCGAATAAAGATAATAAGTATGCTGAAAAAGTTCGAATCGGCAGGGAAAACAATAATTGTATCTTCTCACATTTTGACGGAAATAGAGTCGCTAACTAATAATGTGATACTTATTCATCAGGGAAAAGTATTTGCTCACGGTGATATTCATGAGATCAGGGACCTTATAGGTTCCCATCCTCACAAAGTATCCGTTGTCTGTGACAAGACGAGAGAACTGACAAAAAAGATGATTGGGGATAAACTTCTATTGAGTATCCAATTTTTAGATAATGAAAGTAAAGTGATTTTTGAAACAGACAAAAGAGATAAGTTTTTTGATTCGTTGACCTCAACTGTAAGTAGCTCGGGAATAAATGTCACGGAGATAACCTCTCCGGATGATAATTTACAGTCTGTTTTCGACTATCTTATCGGAGGATGAACATGGGTAATTTAAAAAGAATCGGAGTCATTTACACTTTCTTCACAAGAAAATTGTTGAGGTCAAAAAAAACAAAGCTTTTCATCCTGTTTTCCCTAATTCCTCTAATAATTTTTCTGATTATTAACGGAGCAAAACTTGTCGGTCATGAAAATCTGCTCTCGGGAAATACATTTTTAAAAAACGGAGGGGTACCGTTTTTCTTTAAACTTTACGTTCAACTTATATCTCTCCTTTTCGGAGCTGCTGTTCTTAGTGATGAAATTGACAATAAAACCCTAATCTATCTAAATACATCGCCGGTATCAAAATTCACAATTTTAACCGGTAAATTCGCATCGTATCTTTCCGTTTCCTTTTTAAGCTTTATGGTGGGATCTTCTATACTCTTTCTTGCGACAAATTTTAAGAATATTTTTTCTTCGGAGAGTATATCAACCCTTCTCCAACTGGAATTCACCGGATTAATTGCCATAATTACCTATAGTTCTTTTTTTCTTTTGTTGGGTGTCTCTCTTAAAAAATCTTCTATTTTCGGATTATTATATATTTTCGGATGGGAAACAATTACGCAAGTACTTCCCGGAGCTGCACAGAAATTTACAATTTTTTATTACCTGAATTCACTTTCTCCCATAAAAATCTCGAAGGAACGGGGATTTTTGAACAGCAGCATAGTTCAACAAAGTTTCGCCGAGGCATTGATAACGCTTATCATTTTATCGGCACTATTTTTTTACATATCAGTATATATTTTCAAAAGGAAAGAATATCTTCTTGCAGACCATACTTGATATCAAAATGAGCTGCCCAGCCGGAAATATAAAACCGGTTTTCTCTCCGGACGAATTCCAAATCCTATTCCCGATGTAAAAACATACCTTACGGAACCAAGATAAAATATGAGATTCAATTCTCCTCCGGCAGAAATTGCAGGATCAAAATTGATTTTATCTCTCCACATCTGACCAGAATCAACAAATAGTGATAAATAGACACTTTCAATGCTTGTAATAATCAAGAAAGACCTCTCTATTCTCATAAGAAATGCCCTTATTTCAAGATTTATAGAAAATCCGGCAGTTCCGCTAAAGAATCCTGAAGGGAACCCCCTTAAAACTCCAAAAATTTTCTCATCCGAATAACTATCTTCTCTCCTTCCGGAAATCCCTCCCATATATAATTTTCGATCAAGATCACCCCATGATTTGGCAAAAGAAATCCGTACACCCAACACATGCAGATTAAATAGCGGAAAGAATTGGGAGTATTCAAGAGTAAATATATTTGAGTTGGAACTGCTGCCAAAAGAATCAAGATCTACTGAATAGACGGATTTAAATCTAAACCCATCATTCTCGGAGATGGAATTATAATAGATTTCCGTTGAATTTATATCTATTCCAATCCTAAAACCGTTGTAAACCGATCTTTTTCTCAACGGTGTTCGATAAAACTCATCCAACATCTCTTCAAAATGGAAATCCGTATAGAGAGATAAATCGTTATCGGAATTGATTAAAATAGGAAATTTAAAAGAAGTAATGAATTTTCTTGATGAGCGGACAAAATCTCCTTTTGTATTATTTTCGTTCAAATCATTAAATTTTGATAATTTAAAACTCAATTCTCCCGGAAATCCATTAAATACATAATTTAAATAATAATTTGATCTCCCGCTATTCAAACCTACAAGAAATCCTAAATCTAATGAGTGTTTGCGTGTAATATCAAATCCTTCGGCAAAAAGTCCCAGCTGTAAATCTCGACCGCCTAATCTTAAATCAAGTGTAAAATACTTAGGAACTAAATCTCTCAGCGTATTATACCTTTTTGAAGATAATAAAAAATTTCCTTTTTTTTCTTTATGGAGATCTTTTGTAAGTGGACGGGATTTTATGTCGGAATAAAATTTTCTTAGATTGAATCTCATCAAATCATATCCGTTACCATTTAAGGTTGCCGCTACTATCATATCGTTGCCAATTAGATCAAAAAATTTAAATACAGGAAACTTTTTACCGTTATAGACTTCCATTACATTTGACTTTACATTAAATGAAACCAACCGAAAATATTTGCTTGTTGATGATACAAACATCAATTTATCATAGCTACACCATACAGGAGAAAAATCTCTATCTCCTCCCGATTCGATCAGACCTTCTAATTTTCCGTATTTATTGAAGATACCTATTCTCCAACCATTATTTACCGTTTTAACCGATGATGCAATATAGCCCGAATCTGGAGATATTGAAAGCCCCGATAAAAAACCGAATCTATCGGAAATAATATTTACTTTGGATTTCCTAATTTCATAAAATGCCAGAGATGATCCGAATCTGTCCCTCTTAATGCAGTATATTTTTTCTCCCGATCTTACAGGATAGGTAAGTCTTGCTCCCTTTGTTATTCTTGATATTTTTTTACTTTTAAAACTATATTTGTAAAGGTCGGAAAAATTATAATATTTGTGGAAAGTATCAATAGCTGAAAAATAGAGTTCGTTTTCTTTTGGAAAATAACTTATCCCTTTTAACATTTTCTTTTTAAAAAGTAATTTCGGATTTCTGTTTGACTTCTTAAGTATATAAACTCCCGGATAACATTTAAAATCATCACTAAAAAACACAATGCTGGAGTCGGGTAGGGATATAATAAATTTTTTAACATATCCTGAATTTGTAAGTGACTTATATCGATTCGGCGTTAAATCTTTTCCCTTTGCAATATTTTCCAACTCTTCCCAGGTATCATACAAATCTCTTCCCAAAGTTATCTTAAATCTTGCGGACATCGGTAGCAATTTAGGTTTTAATAATTTTTTGAAAGTGATTGGAAAAGGATATGATGCATAATTTATAATAAAATTTCTTATTTTGTCAAATCCCTCTTTTTTTAAAAGAAATTTTTGCAATCCCACACCGAATATATCAGGAGAAAAAGGTCCCGGCCATTTTAAAGATTTACTTTGCAAAGAGCTGATCGGTGGAAATTTTCTATTAATGGCAATCGCCCTCAATATTAGATCAAATTCGGGAGAATGAAATCTTGTTACCGAGTCCGAACTTATTTCTTCGCTTGCAGATACTCCTGCAAATGCCCATTCGGGGATAGCAAAAGTAGGAAAAAAAAGTAAATTCGAACCGAAATATTTTCTAAGAAAATAGAGAATTTTGGATCCGAAATTATAAACAAATATCCTATTCAGACCATGTCTTATTACATCTTTTATATGGTTGCTATAATTTCCGTAAAGAGAATTAGGTTCCGGTGGATAAATTGATATTTTTATCCAATTATAAGGGAAAAACGAGGATCCCTCATCAAAATAATCGGTGGAGTCATGAAGAAGAATTCGTATCCGATTTTTCGGTTCGGTTTTCCAAAAATTTTTTATAACAGGGTATAGTTCTTCCGCCGCAAATAGTGAGTATTTTGCTTGATTTTCGTATCCTGAAGGATAGATAATTGTAAATCTTCCCCTTGAAAATTCTCTCCATTTTATTTTGTAATGATGCTTTGGATAGAGAATAGTTCCGATGAGTAAAACCAGAATTAAAACAATAACGACTCTTCTGAAATTCACCCTCTTTTCTCTTCCTTATAGAAGA
>Ga0256846_1000792_pt1 | contig 11340 bp, 8 predicted proteins | sample TevniametaG_FD_189098 | JGI IMG/M metagenome (GOLD analysis project Ga0256846, IMG submission 189098) | Tube worm associated microbial communities from hydrothermal vent at the East Pacific Rise, Pacific Ocean - Tevnia | ecosystem: Host-associated > Annelida > Integument > Unclassified ...
ATAGCATTTCATATAAATTATGCTGAAAATGACTAAGGACATCATTAAGGGTGCTGTTTGAACAAATTGGTTGCCGCCGAGTAAAAAATATTTTCGTTTTTTTTGTGATGTTTTCGGGCTTAATGTGTCTTATATATACAACAAAGGCAAAATATTTATATTTTTGCATAATGAGAAATGAATAAATGGAGTTTTTTTGATTATGAAATATAGAATTAGAAATGTCGCATTACTCTTGATTGTTGTTACAATGTATGCGTTAATGCCTCTAAATGCGCAATTGATGCACCCGAACAATCTTGATTTTGAACAAGGTGAATTAGGAAAAATGCCTCTCAGTTGGATATTGCCTTCCTATGCAGATGCAAGGAAATATACTGCCGCAATGAATAGTACTGATGCTAAAACGGGCAAATACTGTTTGGAGCTAAGTCGCTTTGCAGAATATAAGGACAGTCTCTACGGTTCGGTTATGCAAAGTATTGATGCAAAACCGTATAGGGGCAAATCAATTAAATTCGGTGCTTGGGTAAAAACGGAAATAGATGGTCCTAAGGGTTCGACTCACCTCTGGTTGATTGAATACGTCAAGGATAACCACATCAATTATTACGATATGATGGAAGACCGCCCAATAGTAATAAATGAGTGGCAGTATTATGAAATTGAAGCGGATATTGATGAAGATGCCGAGTATATTAATTTCGGACTAATGCTAAGAGGTAACGGCAAAGCCTGGATTGACGGAGCGAAGTTCGAAATTGCTAATCTTGATGAAAAAAAATATGCTCAACCAAAAGAATTAAACTCCCGTGAAGTAGAAAATCTTTATGCCTTTGCACAGCTTTATGGATTTGCCAAGTACTACAATCCTTCCTATGAAGCATATCATTTTAATTATGATAAGTTCATACTATCGGTAATACCTACCGTTGAACAAGCAAAAAACGATGATGAATTGATTACTCGACTTAATAGTCTTTTCAAACCTATTTGTCCGGCAATTAAAATATTTAGAAACGATTTGCCACCCGAAGAATACTATTATGCTACCAAACCAAAGGATAGTAAATATGAAGCCGCCTATGCGTCCATACATATCGGGGCGCCTACAATACCGCAATCACAATTAGCATATTCAAAAGTTGTTAATGTTTTCGGTTCGCTACGGACTAGTGAAGGTGCAGTTGTCCAGATAATTAATGTAGAGCAATTTGCAGGAAAAGAAGTTACTTTCTCAATTTATGCAAAAGCAAATACAATTGCACCAAACGGTAGAGCGGAAATAAGGATAGGTCCTGAAGACAGAGATGAAACAAAAAAATATATTTTGCAACATTTACGAATACTTCAAATCGAAAGTAAAAAATGGAAACGTTATTCACTTAATCTGAAAATTCCCAAAGATGCTATTGCTATTAGGATTGGTCTTGTACTCAATGGAGACGGCTATGTGCGTTTTGACAATGCTTCGTTAAAATTGAAAGGAAAGAAAAAGAATTTGGAAGACTTGCGTAATCCTGATTTTGAAAACGACCGTTCAGATAAATTAGCACATGGTTGGCGATTGATTAAAGAAGCGATGTCTGCCGGATATTCTGCAAAGATTATTACAAAGGACAAGAGAAAAGGTAAGCAAGCCCTCGAAATTATTTCGGAGAAAAAAAATCGCATTCAATTGCCTATGCCCGGCGAGATAATGCTTGGTAGGTTAAATAAAATAATTGGTTTTTCACTCCCCTATTGTCTTTATGTTGATGATAAAGGTACATTACCACACGGCGAAACAGATATTAAAATTAATAGTCAAGTAGGTTTTGTTTCTAATGGTAAAGACAGAATATCAAGACTGGCAACGGTTATTCAAGCTTGGAATATGTTCAAACATTTCAGTTTGTTCAACCAAAATCCAGAGGCTTGGAATAATATTTTCCCAAAAATAATACGAAAAGCGGCATTAGACAAAAATAATCATGAATTCATTAAAACACTGCGACTACTTGTCAAAGAACTTAATGACAGCTACGCGCGTGTGTGGCTGGGTGGCGAAAACTACTATGAGGGACTGCCCTTTCTAATGCGTTGGTCAGACCATAAACTTGTTGTTACACAAGTATATACAGGATATAAAGAAGTACAAACCGGTGATGTGGTAGATTCCATAAACGGTATGACAACCGACGAATATCTTGCAGAAGCGACAAAATATATTTCCGGTGCTAATCGCAATCGAAAATACTTGCGAGCTATTGCCGAGCTTCGGGCAGGTCTCGGCATTTCGGCGGTCAATATGGCTTTTACATCACAGGACGGAATACATAAATCATTGCTTGTACCGAGGAGCATTTATCTAAACGAACTCAACGAAGACCGACCGCCCTTTGCGGCAGAATTGAAAAAAGGTATTTACTATGTGGATTTGACCCGTATCAATGACAAAGTCTTCTTTCAAATGCTTGACAGTCTGCGTTCTGCAAAGGGAATAATCTTTGACCTCCGCGGGACAACAATGATTTCCGAGCATATCATAAGTTTCTTTATAAAAGAACCGATACAATCGGTTAAATGGGAAATACCCGTTTATACTAAACCGAATTTCAAACCAGAAACATACAAAACGATACAGGGTAAAATCAAAGCAAGAGGGTTTTTAGCAAATATCGATATTGTTTTTCTTCAAGATGAAAGAACTGTTGGCTATGCAGAAATTATTCTTTCATTAGCAAAGGAAAATTATATTGGTGATATTATCGGCAGACCGACAGCAGGTACCGCCGGCGAAATTTCTTCTTTCAGTCTCGGCGATAAATATGGTTTTGCTTGGACTACAATCAAAGCCGTGGATTCAAAAGGCAATGATATTTACGGACAAGGAATTGAGCCGACAATATCACTTGAAGAACTGGAAAAAAGCAAAATCGAATTGTTGCAAATAGCAAAAGAATTGATTAAGTAATAATTTCGTTATATTTATTTATTTCCTCGGCATCGTCAAAGTGAATTCTTTCGGTGCCGATGATTTGATATTTTTCATGCCCTTTGCCGGCTACAAGCAGAATAGAATTATCCTTTGCAAGATTAACTGCATAAGCAATTGCTTCGGAGCGATTTGTAATGCTAATAACTTTATTGCGATATTCGGTTTCAATGCCACCATAAATCTCTTCAATAATTCTATCCGGTTCTTCGCTTCGCGGATTGTCGCTTGTAACAACCGTAAAATCTGCAATGCGAGCGGCTAAACTACCCATAATAGGACGCTTTGTTTTATCGCGGTCGCCCCCACAACCAAATACACAAATTAAATCACCCTGATTGTTATAACCGTTCAGAATTTCACGACAAGCGTCCAATGCTTTTTGAAGAGCATCGGGAGTATGAGCATAATCAACAAGTGCCAATGCCCCGCTGTTCAGTTTTATTGCTTGCATTCTACCGGGGGCGCCGGTTGCAGTTAGCAATGCCTCCCGAATAATATTTTCATCAATACCTACCAGCAAGCAACAAGCCGCCGCAAGTGAGGCATTTTCAATATTAAAACTAGCGCTCAGCATTGTCTCTATTTCGATATTTCGGCGTTTATCGTCAAGAGCAACAGAAAGCGTAAACCGTGATTTGCCAAGTGCAAGTTCCTCGTTTATTATCCTTATATTGTTCGCCTCGTTTCTTCCTACGTAAATAACAGGTGCAAAACAATCCCGAGCAACATATTCAGAAAATTCACTATTATCGAAAATAACCGCTCTTGCATCGGGACGCAACATATCGAATAATTTTTTCTTGGCTGTTGCATACTCGTACATATCTGAATGATAGTCAAGATGGTCAGGGGTTAAATTAGTAAAAATAGCAACATCGAAATCCACACCATCAACTCTGCTCTGTGCCAAAGAATGGGATGATACTTCCATAATAACGGTAGATACATTGCTTTCGAGCATAGTATCGAATAATCCACATAATTCAAGTGATTCAGGCGTTGTGTGTGTTGCCGGAATGAGTTCATCATTAATAACTATTCCGGTAGTACCAATAATTGCAGTACGTTCACCCGCTTTATCTAATATTGATTTCAGTAAATAAGTGGTAGTCGTTTTGCCGTTTGTGCCTGTAATACCGATTACTTTTAACTTTTTAGTCGGTTCATTATAGAATTTATGCGACAATTCGGAGAGTGCCTTACGTGTATCGGATACAACAACAAATGTAATGTCTTCAGTATTTCTGTCAGCAGGGATTTCTTCACAAATAATTGCTTTAGCTCCTGTTTTAATTGCGGCGGGAATGAAGTTGTGTCCATCGAAATTTTCACCACGCATCGCGACAAAAAGAAAATCCTGCTCACATTTCCTTGAATCATAGGCTATACCTTTGATTTCCATATCGGAAGCACCTAATATTTCGGGCGACTCCAAAGCATCTAATAGTAATGATAGTTTCATCAATAATTCAATAATTAATAATTATCTACAAAAATAAGAAATAATTAGGAATCAATAAACAAGGTTTATTAATTAGATAAATAAAAATACGTTTCTAATATTAACTTTTAATTAGTCTTAGTGCTTCATATCTACTTAGCTTACTTAGTTGGTTTTGAGCGACAAAATTAATAACCCAATCAGGATTTGTTTTACTGTATTGTCTCAAAATCCACCCGATAGCTTTATTAATAAAAAATTCATTTGAACCGACAAGCGAATTAATGATATAAGTCAATAATTCCGTATCCAATTCATTCTTATAATTCAATTGAAATAATATTGCTGTTCTTTGTAGCCAAATGTTATTGGAATTGAGCCACTTCTCAATATACGGCTTAATTTGCTCGGGATAAATTTTTAAATATACACCTACTAATTTTACTGCGATGAAGTCTATCGTATCCCACCAAGATTTATGTATAATCATAAATTCAAAGAGTTCAATATCCTTTTTATCAAATTGCTTTGCATATTTTTCAGTTAGTTCTTGTGCAAAATATTGATATTCTCTTTCGGATTTTAACCATAGTGATTTTATAATTGTTGATAAATTGTTTTTGGAAGGCAGATTTGCCTTGAGCATAAACGGTCTTTGGATTTTTCTTCTGATTGGAAATTGGAGACCGAAAAAATCAAATTTATTTCTCATATATGCTTTTTGCTTTGAAGCAATTTCGGAATTTGATTTTTTAATAAATTCGTTTGTCAAGTCTGTAAGAAAATCGTTCGTCATATTGTTTTATCTTTTTAATTATAGTAATAAGAACCATGACAATGGTATAAATAATATTTTGTTCGTATCATCAAAATCGGGTTCGGTAATTTTGGAATTTAAGATAATTCCGTAACGATATTTTTTATATTTTTTAATTTGATTTTTATCGCTTTTATTAATACCAACTTCAATTAAAATATTTGAATCCATAGTTTCAACAACAAAATCGGGATTTTTCTTTTGTCCGAAACCGAAACTAACTACTCCGTCCGACAGATTTCGTTTCAGATACATAGCTACAATATCTTCGTAAAGTTTTGCTTTTAAATCATTATTCAATTTATCGCCGTAAATACGAGAATAAAGTGCGTGTCTTAGAGAAGGCGACATAAAAAAGACTTTTTTAGATTTTCCTGTTTTAGATTTAACTCCACCGTGCGGCAAAAAAACATTTAATATCTCAGCGTCATTCAAAGTGGAAATAATTTGTTCAATATCATTTTCTTTTACACTAAAATCACTGGACAAAGATTGGTAATTAATTTCATCACTTAAAGCCAATCTAAACAGCAATCTGTTTATTACGGATTTTAATAGAGAAGGATTAATGTCGGGAATATCTTTTAGCAGGATTCTGTCAAATAGAGCCAATATTCTATCATTTATCAAAGCGGTATTAATAATTGGTAGAAATCTTGCAATATTGTAATAACTTACATATTCATCAATAAATTGATTTTGATTAGTCTTTGATATTGCTGTTGATTTTATTAAATAGTCATTGCATTTTTTCTCTATATTTTTTATTCCCGTTTTGAAATCATCATAATTAAGAGAATAAAAAAGAATATCTTTTAATCTATCAGACAAACCATCAATTGGGAATAGCAGTTCTTTTTGATTGATTAACCATGATTTAGATAAAATATATTCAGGGAAACTAAAAGGAAATACTTTTAATAGCGACCATCTGGAAGCTAAATCGGAGCTGGTATGTAATAGAAGTGCCGAACTGCCGGTAGCAATTACAAAAATCTTTTTACCCCTTTCATATAGAATTTTCAAGTCTTTCTGCCATTGTGACGACTCGTGAACTTCATCAATGAGCAACATTATCCTGTCGTCCATTTCATTTAAGGAACAATTGAAAATCTGATTTTCAAGGATATTGATTACATCAAATAAACCGGCTTCCAATCGATTTAAATCATCAACATTAATAAAAATAATTGTTTTTGTAAGATTGCTACTATATACATATTCGGCTGTTTGCCACATTAATGTTGTTTTTCCGACACCTCGCAGACCGGAAAGTGCCAACATACGCGGCTGACTGCCCGAACTGAAAAAATCTTTTGCATACTTTCTGAGTAGCACAAAGATATTCCGTGTCGGCAACTTTGCATTCCGTTCATCTCTAATTTCGCTCTCCAGCCGCTTTTGCGTGATTGTATTTCGCTTAATATATTCAGATAATGAATTCATTCTATTTTTTTTCAGATTTAGATAATTATCTTCTCTTTGTTTAGTTCAACAAATAATTTGTCGTTTATACTGCACGACTCAATATTATAATATACACAATTTACTTATTTTTTTGAAATATATTTAGATATAGTACAAAGTATGCGTTGGGCTAAACAAAAAAAGTCAAGCAAAAGCCTGACTTTCTCGGAAAAATTTATTAATTTGTGACCCCAACGGGATTCGAACCCGTACTGCCACCGTGAAAGGGTGGTGACCTATCCATTAGTCGATGGGGCCGGTCGTCTTTAAAAAAGAATACAAAAATACGAACATATTAACGTATTTCCAAAAAATTATTTGATATTATGGAAGAAAATAGAAAAAAAACATTGTGCATAGGAATAACCGGCGGATTTGCTTCGGGCAAAACATCTGCCGCTAAAATTATCGAAGAACAGGGCTACCCTGTTATTTATACAGATGAACTTGCTAAAACATTGATGATGAATAATGAAAAGATTAAGAAAAGAATTATTAATAAATTCGGTGCGCAGGTTTATAATGCTGACGGCTCGCTCAATACGATATTTCTGGCGGATATGGTGTTTGGTAGGTCAGAGGAATCTCACAAAAATTTACAAAGATTGAACGTAATTGTTCACCCTGCTGTTATTGATGAAATGATGACACAGGTCGCTCATTATGAAAAAATTGGTGAACCACTCGTCTTTGTAGAAAGTGCTTTGATATACGAAATGGGACTGGACGAAGGATTTGATTATGTAATAAGCGTTTATTCCGACGAGGAAATAATAATAAAACGTGCCGCCGAAAGAGGTTTTACGTCCGAACAGGTGAAACAAAGGAATGCCGAGCAAATTTCACCAAAGCAAAAAAGTGCCTGGGCGGAATTCTCAATTAATAATAACGGCACACTCGAAGAGCTACGCCGCTCAACGCTTTCACTACTGAATATAATAAAAGAACTATGAATCAGGCAAACTTTGTCCTAAGCCGCTCTGCAACATAGGGAGAAACAAACTCGCTGACATCTTGCCGCAATCCTGCCAATTCGCGTATTATGCTCGAATTGAGGTAGGTATATTTCTCGTGCGGCATTAAGAATACGGTTGTAATATTCTCGTCTAACTTCCTATTCATTAGAGCAATTTGAAACTCATACTCGAAATCGGATATTGCCCGTACTCCGCGAATAAGTGCAGTAGCATTTACTTTCTGCGCATATCCAACAATCAATCCGGTGTGAATATCTACATCTACATTATCAATATGTTTTACTGCGTCTGTCGCCATATCCGCCCTCTCCTCCACGGTAAATAGACTTTTCTTTTTAGAATTAACAGCTATGACAACAATAACCTTATCGAATAGTTTTGCGGCACGCTCAATAACGTCCACATGTCCGTTTGTTATCGGGTCGAATGTCCCGGGATAAATTGCAATTCTCTTATTCATTGTTCACCTTATACCCGATTTTTTCTACATTATTCTTTAATTCATCAAAACTAAAATCACCTGTAACCAGAGCGAGATTTTCGGATAAGATGATTTCCACACTTTCCACACCCGCAGTATTCTGTATAGCATTTTTTACATTTGCAACGCAATGATTACAAGTCATACCATCAATAAATATTTTTCTTTTGTCTGTCTGCATTGTTTCATCTTTTCTAAATTTTGATTTAATAAATTTTCTATAAATCGACATTGACAACAAAATAAACAAAATGACACTTAGGCTCCATTGGAAAATACTAAAAATTCCTATATGATGTATGCCCGAATTTGCAATTTGCTCAAAAATGTTTATATCCGTAATTGCGAAAATCCAATCGAGCAAAAGCCCCGAAAGAATAGCCGTAAGCGAAATAACGCTGACATACAAAGCCGCTGTACGCTTCCCCAATACTTTTGATATAACTGATAGAGATGCGGCATTTGTTGCCGGTCCTGCGGCAAGGAACACAAAAGCAACACCCGGCGAAAAACCTTTTAAAATCAAGCTGAGAGCAATAGGTATTGATGCAGTGGCGCATACATACATTGGGATTGCCATTAGGAGCAAGGCAAGCATTCCGGGTAGCCCGTTACTTATTATACTGTTACCGAAGAAATCATCGGGAACAAAATATGAAATAAGTCCGGCAATGAACAATCCGATAATAAATTGAACCGCTATGTCATCAAGGAATTCGACAAAAGGATATACTAACATTTTTTTTAAATAATATCTAAAATCCCTTTTCTTATGTGCATCTAATGAATATGAATCCAAGGAGATTTTAAAATCAGACTTAGTTTCGCCCTTATCGAAAACAAATGTATGAGTAAGTAAGCCGCCTACAATGCCGGCAAGCAATGCGGCAATAGGACGGAAAACCGCAAAGACGGGACCAAGCATTCCATAAGTAGCCATAATACTATCAATGCCGGTTTGCGGTGTTGCTATCAGAAATGCCACAACAGCAGGTTTGGAAGCACCGTTCTTTGCCATATAAACAGATGCAGGAATTACGCCGCATGAGCAAAGCGGAAGCGGTATTCCGAAAAGTGCCGCTTTTAATACGGAAATAAAACTACTATCGCCTATGTGCTTGGCAATTAAATCTTTTGAAATAAAAATATTAAGTAGTCCTACAAATAGAAGTCCCAAAATCAAATAGGGCGACATTTCTATAAACAAGATAAATGTCGCCCTTAATATATCAAATACAAACATCATCACCTTAATTTATTATTATTAAATAATAGATGAATAGCGATATTATATATTGTAAATTACTGTACCTATTGTTTAATAATAATTTTCTCTTCCATTTCCCGCGTACCTGTTTCCTCTGCTTCCAGCATTTGCTCCGGCTCGAACCCATATAGTTGTTCGAAAGAAATACCCGATACTTTTACATCTGCGTCCATTGCTTCAAAAATATAAAATTCGCTTTCGGGTAATTGCGTTCTGCCTTTGTAAATAGTATCACAGTCGGCAAGCAGTAGATAATAGCCACCTTCGTTTATAAAAGAAATTTTTACAGGGAAATTCTCAATAGCTTTTACAGAATCAACCTTTGCCATTATATTATCATTTTCGTAAACGGTAGAACCTGATTTCGTCCATTCGAGTGCAATCCCCTGTTCTTCTTGATACTTTTTATTATCGGTTCTTGTCATAATTTTCAATCCGTTACCGGAGTTCAATGTAACAGTGAAAGAAGCATTGTTGGTCGTGAGCTGAATTTTTTTAATCGAACAAGCCCCGCCCCTATGAATAATAAATTCGTTATCATAGGTTTTTTCGACAAGATGAAAGTCGGACAAAATAAACGCCTCAATCGGAGATGCCGAAATCTCATCAAGCATAAATGTATCGGGATGGAACATCGAAGAGCAGGCGGAAATAAATATAATTCCGACAGATGCAAGCATAAGTAACAATATTCTTTCTCTCATAGTATTCACCCGTTAACTTAATATCTTAATTCTTTTTTATTGAATATCCTATCGAAAATCCCTAAACTAACTCCGAGATAGAATTGGGATAAATCGCCGGGAGTACCGTATAAATCCTTCAAATCTCGACCGAAAGCATTGCTTGTACTGCCCTTAACATAGCCAAGTACAAAACCAATATTAAGCATATTGGAAAACTTTAAATTCAACCTGTTCCCAATGTGCAAATAACTAGTGGGATAGAGACCGGTTTCAATAAAAGTCTCGTTAGATAGTTCGTCAGGAATTAGCAAAGACCAATAGCCAAACCGAAGCGGCATAATTGCCATACCCCACCTGTTCTTGCCCATTACCATTAAATTAGCTAATGATACACCTGCATAGAAACGATTATTGCCAAAAGGTAATGCAACAGAAGTATTGAGCAGTCGCAACATCATACCCTTAATCAATGATTCCGAACTACCGTCAGAATTCATTGCAGTATCGGCTGTTGTATAAAGCATATTGTATTGAACAAAACCAACATCCCAAGCAGAATGCTCGTGGTCTTTCCATTCCCTATATGTTTCGTCCACAGTATTATGAAAATCAAGGAAAGAAACACCGAGACCAAGATAAGGCAAAAGTACCATCTGGGACATACTCGGAGTCGGGCTATTCCTTACAAAGAAATTACCTATTCCATTATATGCCGCCGCTAATCCTCCGTAAGCACGCATATTGAAGCCACCGATAGAACCGAAATCAAGGGAGAGAGAAGCGTTCAAATATTGAGAAGGATAGTAGCCGATTCCAAATGAACTTGTTAAACATAAGTAAGGAATCTTATCGCTAAGATACCAACGCTTTCTAAAATATACAGGAAGAACAGAGCCGAAATGTCTTGCAAAATTTGCATCGGGAACAATTTCTTCCCAAAGGCTTGTGCCGATTGTCCAGTTCTTTGCATCATCGAACCAACGCAGACGCCATTCACCTGTAAGTACTCTATATATACCGCCGCTAAACAGATATTTTTCACCTTTGAAAGATTTATTAATTTTTGAAAAATCGGGGAATAGTCCGAAGAGTCCGGTACCCATGGCGCTATCGGTACGACCGCCGATTATTCCAACTGACTCGAATATTCCCAATCTGATAAAATCAGGATACCTGCGTTCAACCAAACTATCACGTTGTACTAATAGTCGTTTAGAAGTAATA
>Ga0256846_1000793_pt1 | contig 11318 bp, 8 predicted proteins | sample TevniametaG_FD_189098 | JGI IMG/M metagenome (GOLD analysis project Ga0256846, IMG submission 189098) | Tube worm associated microbial communities from hydrothermal vent at the East Pacific Rise, Pacific Ocean - Tevnia | ecosystem: Host-associated > Annelida > Integument > Unclassified ...
TAACCAGGACCGTATACATCATAAACAATCCTGATGATGCGGGTGATCTCATGGGTGCAATCCATGGAATAAGATTCACAGGATTTATAGGAAAGATCTATACCATATTTCCTTTTCCCGGGAACGTGGAAAATTTCAAACAAAACCCCCTGGGATTCAGAACCAGGGATATCCTGATAAGAGAGATTGAAAAATTCAGTGAACCTGCTGAATTCACCATTGATTTTACTGAAAACAACCAGGTGGGACTTGGCCCGTACCTGTTTGACACAAAAGATTTCCATGAATTGATAAGATATGTATGGCAGGGGGGAATGCCCCGCTGGAAGGATGGGATACGGCCTGATTACGTACTTGATATGAAAGAGAAAATCATGAAAACCAGGAATAATTTTTTCAAGGGACTGTTTTAATCCCGGAAAAATTATTATATGTTATAACAAATTAAAATTCAAAATTTGGAAAGGAATAGATTTATGCCCATTGCAGATAAGATGATTAAAATGGTTGAAGGCGCATCCATGATACGGAAAATGTTTGAAGAGGGAATTAAAATGAAGGAGAAGTTTGGCCCGGAAAATGTGTTTGACTTCTCCCTTGGCAACCCGGATGTTCCTCCGCCGGATGCTGTTAAAGAGATGCTTCTGGAACTTATCAACAGTAAAACCATATCCCATGGATATATGCCCAACCCGGGATTCCCCCATGTGAGACAGGCTGTGGCAGATTACCTTAACAGGGAGTACAGTGTTGGAATCACACCGGAGTTGATCGTAATGACAGCAGGAGCTGCAGGCGCATTAAACGATATATTGCGGGCATTGATAAATCCCGGAGAAGATATTCTTACCCCTGCCCCTTATTTTGTAGGCTATAATCAATATGCCTTTATTGCAGGTGCCAATCTTAAAACTGTCAAATCCCTTAAAAATTTTCACCTTGACCTTGATGCTGTCAAAGATGCCATTACAGAAAAAACCAGGGTAATGCTGATAAATTCTCCGAACAACCCTACAGGCACTGTATATAATAAAGAAGAACTCAAATACCTTGGCACAATCCTTGATGCTGCAAGTGAAAAATATGGCAGAAGAATATATCTTGTCTCTGATGAACCTTACAGGAAGATAGTATACGGGGTTGAGGTGCCATCTGTGTTTGATGCGTATCCACACACCATTGTCTTAACATCATATTCCAAGGAACTGTCCCTGGCCGGAGAGAGAATAGGATATCTTGCCATCCATCCTGAAGCCGAGGATGCTGATATTGTTGCAGGGGCAGCAGGAGTAACAAACACCATGATGTATGTGAATGCTCCAGCCCTTTTCCAGCAGGTGGTGGGCAGACTTCAGGGAGTTACAGTGGATATTGACATATATAAAAAACGAAGAGATATGTTCTGCAAGGGACTGCTTGAAGCAGGCTATGAATTTGATGTACCCGAGGGAGCTTTTTATCTCTTTCCCAAATCACCCCTGGAGAACGATCTTGAATTCATGAATATTTTAAAGGATCAGAATATTCTGGTTGCTCCGGGCAGCGCCTTTGGAGGCCCTGGACATTTCAGAATATCCTATGCCGTACCTGAAAAGACAATTACAGACTCGTTTAAAGGATTTAAAAAAGCCTTTGACACTGTTAAATAAGAATTAAAACAAAACATAAGGGCGGCTCAAATTTGACCCGCCCTTTGCTATCAAGCCCGGCTTTAATATCAACCAGGGCAATTATGCTTTTTTCTCAAACTCTTTCATAAATGATATAAGATCATTTATGGCATCAATTCCCGTGGGATTATATATTGATGCACGGCATCCGCCTACACTTCTATGGCCTTTCAAACCTCCAAGGCCATTTTTAAGGGCCTCTGCCACAAACTCTTTTTCCAGAGTTTCATCGGGCAGCCTGAAGGTTACATTCATTAAAGATCGTGATCCTTTTTCAGCTGTGGCTTTATAAAAGCTTGAGCTGTCAATGAAGCTGTAAAGTGTGTCAGCCTTTTCCCTGTTCCGCGCATCCATTTTTTCAAGGCCCCCAATGGTCTCTTCTATCCATTTCAATACCAGCTGGATTGTATAGATGGCAAAGCATGGCGGGGTATTGAACATGGAGTTTTTCCCGGAAAATGTAGTATACTTTAACATGCTTGGGATATTATCAGGTACCAGGTCAAGGAGATCCTGGCGGATAATAACCATGCATGCTCCTGAAGGCCCGATATTTTTCTGGGCACCGGCATAGATCATACCGATTCTCTCCATGTCAAGGGGACGTGACATAACATCCGAAGACATATCAATCACCATTGGAACATTACCCGTGTCCGGCAGTGTCTCAAACTGTGTGCCTTTTATGGTGTTATTGGATGTAAGATGTACATAAACAGCATCTTTATTAAAGGGAATATCTTTAGGAATATAGCAAAAGTTCTTATCTTCCGAGGATGCTGCAACCTTTATTGGTTTATTCTGAATCCGGGCCTCATTAATGGCTTTGGTGGACCATGTGCCGGTGTTGACATAATCTGCACTCCTGCCATCGGCCAGAAAGTTCATGGGTGCCATGCAGAACTGCATGCTGGCTCCGCCCTGTAAAAAAAGCACATGGAACTTATCATCAAGTTTTAAGAGTCTCTTTACCCGTTCAACAGCATCATTTATAACATCATCAAACCATTTGGATCGGTGGCTTACCTCGGTTATGGACATGCCGCTTCCGGCAAAATTTAAAAAAGAGTCCCTGATCTCCTCAAGAACCGGCAGGGGCAATGCAGCAGGCCCTGCATTAAAATTGTGAATTCTATCATACATGGTAATTGTTTCCTTAAACATTGTTATGTGAAAAAAGCAAACCCGTAAACTGCCCTGTAATATACCAGCAGTCAACGGGTTTGCAAAGTAAAAACTTGTCTTCCTAGGATGCCTGTTTTGGTTTTGGCAATGGTTCAAGATCTTTTAATGCTGCATCAATCTGTTCCTGGGGAAGTTCATGATCAGCAAGTTTACCCCTGAAAAAGCTCTCATAGGCTGCAAGATCCACAAGTCCGTGTCCACTCCAGTTAAAGAGAATGGTCTTTTCCTTGCCTTCCTCTTTTGCCTTAAGTGCTTCACGAATAGTCATTGCAACAGCATGGTTACACTCTGGTGCAGAGATAAAACCTTCTGACCTGGCAAAAGTCATGCCTGACTCAAATGTTTCAAGCTGGTTAATGGATTCAGCCCTTATAATTCCGTCAAGTATGAGCTGGCTTACAATGGGTGCCATACCATGGTATCTTAATCCGCCTGCATGGATGGGTGCTGGTACAAAATTATGACCCAGGGAATGCATGGGAAGAAGCGGGGTTTTCTGTACAGTATCACCAAAGTCATAGGCAAAGGGCCCTCTGGTCATTGTAGGACAGGAAGCCGGCTCAACACCAATAATATCAATATCTTTGCCATTAATCTTATCAAGGGCAAAGGGAAATGCAAGGCCTGCAAAATTACTTCCGCCGCCTGCACTGCCAATTATGACATCTGGATAGTCTCCTGCCATCTCCATCTGTTTCTTTGCTTCAAGACCGATGATACTTTGATGGATCATGACATGGTTGAGCACACTTCCCAGTGCATATTTTGTATTATCATCGGAAACTGCTTCTTCCACAGCTTCGCTTATGGCCATGCCAAGGCTGCCCGGGCAGTCAGGATCTTTTTCCAGAATAGACCTGCCTGATTCGGTTTCCGTACTTGGACTTGCAGTACAGTTTGCACCCCATGTTTCCATCATGAGACGGCGGTAAGGTTTTTGATTATATGAAATCTTAACCATAAAAACTTTACACTCAATACCAAAAAAGGAACAGCACATGGAAAGAGCACTTCCCCATTGACCTGCTCCTGTTTCCGTTGTTATCTTTTTTGTGCCGGCAACTTTATTATAATAGGCCTGGGCAATGGCAGTATTGGGTTTATGGCTGCCTGCAGGGCTGACACCTTCATTTTTATAATATATCTTTGCCGGTGTACCAAGGGCTTTTTCAAGATTATGAGCCCTGTATAAAGGAGAAGGCCGCCAAATTGCATATTTGTCCAGAACTTCCTCGGGAATATCAATCCATTGATCTGTACTCATCTCCTGCTCAATCAGGTTCATGGGGAAAATGGGGGCAAGATCATCAGGACCGGCAGGTTGTCCTGTTCCGGGGTGCAGTGGAGGTTCCATGCCATTGGGCAGATCTGCCATGATGTTGTACCATTGTTTAGGCATGTCCTGTTCTGATAATACATACTTTTTACTCTTCATAACTCCTCCTTTTATTATGGTTATTAAAAAACAATCAATGTCTTAATCTTTCAGGCGCACTCATTTTTCAGGTTAACAATATTGGAGGCCTTGCCTGTTGACAGGTATTCAACTATCTGGTTTGCCACATCCCGTGCCACATTATCCTGGGCCTCATGGGTTGAAGCTCCAAGATGGGGAGAACAGATAAAATTATCAAGTTCCATTAGTTTTAATTTCCCCGGAGGTTCGGTTTCAAACACATCAAGGGCTGCTCCGGCAAGGTGGTTGGATTTTAATGCATCATAAAGATCATCTTCATCAACTATACCGCCCCGGGCACAATTGACCAGCATGGCTCCCGGCTTCATTTTTGACAATGTATCTTTATTAAAAAGATGGGTTGTTTCATCATTTTTTGGTGTGTGAATGGTGATATAATCTGATCTTTCCAATATCTCTTCAAAACTGACCAGTTGAATTCCCAGGGTCTCAATGGTTTTTTGATCAGGATAGGGGTCACATCCGATAACTTTCATCCTGAGCCCCATTGCTCTGTCAGCCACAATACTCCCGATATTACCTATACCCACAAGTCCCAGAGTTTTATTAAATATCTCACGGCCTTTAAGGTTCTTTTTTTCCCATTTTCCATCTTTCATGGTTGCCGTGGCTCTGGGTATATTCCGGGAAAGGGCCATCAGCATGGCAATTGCATGTTCTGCCGTTGTAATGGTATTGCCAAAGGGAGTGTTCATAACAGCAATATCAGCTTCTGTGGCTGCCGGAATATCAACATTGTCAAGGCCTATGCCTGCCCTGCCGATTACTTTGAGATTTCCTGCTTTGGAAATCAGATCTGCTGTAACCTTTGTTTTACTTCTGATGGAAAGGGCGTGGTAATCACCAATAATATCTTCAAGCTCTGACGGGCTTAAATCGGTTTTAACATCAACTTCAATGTCCTGTGCCTCTTTAAAGATTTCAATGCCTATGTCCGAGAGGGGATCGCTGACAAGTACTTTCATGGTAGTCCACCTATATAAAAAATTTAATTAATAAAAAAAACCTGGTTCATTTTTATATGAATATTAAAAACTCAGGGTCAATACTGTAATTTCAGTGATAAAACAGTGATGAATAATCACCACTTAATTTTACTACTCTTCAAGTGATAACAGATATGAGCGCAAATTGATATTTTTATTTTTAAGTCCAAGCTTAGTTCTGATCTTATAACGGTGTGAAGTTATGGTGTTCAGGGAAACATTCAGAATATCTGCAATCTCCTTGGTAACAACCCCGTCCCTTACAAGTGTTGCAACCTTGATCTCCATGGGTGTAAGATTCAGATATCTGGATGACAACCTTGAAATCAAGGGAGATGTGATTTTATCAATATTTTTTTCAAGCCTGTCCATGAGAACCTGCTGCCCCTTGTTCATACCGGTTTCAGAAAGCTCATTAAGGTAGGGCAGAATTGATTGCTTAATATTGATCAGAAAATTTTCCCGGTCTGTTTTCTCTTTTTCCTCCATCTGTTTTAATACAACTTTTAAGGCAATATTTGCCTCTTCAAGCTGCCTGTTAATCCTGGTGAGCTTGTCTGTCCGCTGGCGGACAAGCTTTTCAAGGTGGGTTTTATAATTTTTAAGCTCATCTTCCAGCCGTTTTCTCTTAAAAAATTCAGGAATATCGATCTTTTTATAATGCTCATATTTGAGATATGCCTTTTCACCATATTTGATAATATACTCTTTGATTTTCAGGGGATGGGCCATAATAAAACGGCAATGCCTGTCTCCCTTTGCCCGGCACTCTATCTCAGCTGCAACAAGTGGCACTCCAAAGCTCTCTTCACACCAGCCTGAAGAGTAACCTGAATTCATTACACATACAGGAAAATCGGTTGTCTCATTCTTTTCAAGCCATGCCCGGGCTTCAAAGGAGTTAAGATGATCATAAATCAGATAAAAATTATCATTTGGCACAGGATTTGACAAAGGGTGTATTTTTACAGATGCCCAGCCAGTATAGGCAAAATGAACAGGCCCTGCTGCAAGTTTTTCAATAGGGTCATTGACTTTCATTTTCGAGAAAAAACTCTTTGCATCGGCCTTGCCAATGGAATGGGCAATATCAAAGAGGAAATTAAAGGATATGTTTCTTGCTTCTTTTTCCCCTCTGTCTTTGTAAAGAGATGTCATCATATCAAAGAACTCCTTTGACAATGATGATGCCCTGACAAGTAGATACCTTTCATCTGAATACTGGATAAGCCCCTTTGCAGGGTCATGGTCCATTGTTGAAAAATAATTTTTTACATAATTCTGTGCAGAAAGAAAAATTCTATTCAGATCATCGGGCACACTTACAATGTTCAATTCTGCATCCATCACATATCCCTTATATACCCGATCCTCTATGTCCTGTTTTTTATAAACTTATCCGGACTGTTCATAAAATCCCTGTAAATTCTGTAATGACTGGTATTTTTGTATTCAATGGTCTTGATTGCGGCATCATCAAAGGAGAATATTCTGGAGCCGGGCAGAGCCATTAAAAAGGGAGAATGGGTTGCAATTATAAACTGGGCATGGCCCTGTTCTGTGATTGTTATAAGAAGATTTAAAAGATCAATCAAAGATGAGGGTGAAAGGGCTGTTTCCGGTTCATCCAGAAAGTAAAGCCCTTTTATTTTATATCTTGATTTAAAATATGACATGAGAGACTGGCCATGGGACTGGGTGATAAGTGATCTGCCGCCAAAATAGTTCAGCATCTCAGCATCTCCCATGGCCCACTCTTCAAGGTTTTTTGCAAAATGAGTAAAAATCTGTGACCCAAAAAATGAACCTGGTACAGGCCCGTTTTCCCACCTGATATCAATGGATTTGTACAGATCTTCCTCATGGGGATTCTTCTCATATCTTAAATTAAACCCGTCCTGCCATATATGAATACCGCACTTATGAGCAAGGGCCTTAAGCAGGGTTGACTTTCCCGTACCATTCTCACCTGTAAAGATGGTTATAGGTTTATCAAATAAAACAGTATCACTATTTTGAAATATTTTTAAATTAAAGGGGTAGAAATCAAGCACAGGAAATTTATCCTGTCTGATATTAACCTTTTTCAGATAGATCAATGTTTTTTCCCTTTTCTGTTTTCAGCCTGTTCAATCAGGTCAAGCAGAGACAATACCTTGGGTTTGCCCTTAACCATAAATGCCTTTTCAAACTCCTGGCTGGTCAGCTGCTGCTTTAAGTGAGTCTGGACATCAAAATGGATATGCCAGCAGTCAAGGGTTTTAAAACAGGGAATCCCGCTGTTCTCAACCCTGCAATAGGAAAAATTAATCTGATGGCCAAGTCTGGGACATCGTATGCCAAGATTATCCGGCGGTGGATCAGGGGAAAGCTCACTGGGGTTTTTTTTCATCTGATTTTTCATAATTTTCAACCTGCCTGTTTTGGTTTTGGTAAAGGTTTAATATCTTTTAAAGCATTATCAATCTGGTACTGGGGCAGTTCGTGATCAGAAAGGCTGCCCCTGAAATAGTTTTCATAGGCAGCAAGATCCACAAGACCATGCCCGCTCCAGTTAAATAAAATAGTCTTTTGCTTTGCCTCCTGTTTTGCCTTGAGAGCTTCATTGATTACTGCTGCAACTGCATGGTTACACTCAGGCGCACTGATATACCCCTCTGATCTTGCAAAGATCAGCCCGGCCTTAAAGGTCTCTATCTGATGAATCGACTCAGCACGGACAATATTATCCAGAACCAGCTGGCTTACAATGGGAGCCATGCCATGGTATCTTAAGCCTCCTGCATGGATGGGTGCAGGGACAAAATTATGTCCCAGGGTATGCATGGGAAGCAGAGGTGTCATCTGAACGGTATCTCCAAAATCATAGGCAAAAGGCCCCCTGGTCAGGGTGGGGCATGAGGCCGGCTCAACAGCAATAATATCAATCTTTTTTCCATTTATTTTATCCAGGGCAAAGGGCATGGCAAGGCCTGCAAAATTGCTGCCTCCGCCTGCACTCCCTATTATTACATCCGGATAATCCCCTGCCATCTCCATCTGTTTTTTTGCCTCAAGGCCAATAATGCTCTGGTGTATCATCACATGGTTTAATACGCTGCCCAGGGCATATTTAGTGTCATCATGGGCAACAGCTTCCTCCACTGCCTCACTGATTGCCATGCCAAGGCTGCCGGGAGATTCAGGGTCTTTTTCAAGAATGGTTCTCCCCGCTCTTGTCTCACTGCTGGGACTTGCAGTGCAGTCTGCACCCCAGGTCTCCATCATTAAACGGCGGTATGGTTTCTGGTTATATGAGATCTTTACCATAAAGACCTTGCACTCTATGCCAAAAAAAGCGCAGCACATTGAAAGGGCGCTCCCCCACTGCCCTGCTCCTGTTTCCGTGGTGATCTTTTTTGTACCTGCTGTTTTATTGTAATATGCCTGGGCCAGAGCTGTGTTGGGTTTGTGACTGCCAGCCGGGCTCACGCCTTCATTTTTAAAATAGATTTTTGCAGGCGTATCAAGTTTTTTTTCAAGTGCAATGGCCCTGTACAATGGGGATGGCCGCCATATGGCATATTTATCCAGAACCTGTTCAGGGATATCAATGAACTGTTCACAACTCATCTCCTGTTCAATGAGATTCATGGGAAAGATCGGAGCCAGGTCCTCGGGTTTGCAGGGTTGGCCTGTTCCGGGGTGAAGGGGCGGTTCCATACCCCTGGGCATGTCTGCCATTATGTTATACCATTTCCTCGGCATCTCCTGTTCTGACAAAACATACTTTTTTGACTTCATAGGGCCTCCCCGTTTAAAACAGAATTACAGATTAATGGCTGCCATAATATATTTTCTTTATGGCAATGGATCAACCAAGTCAAGAGATAAATTCATACTGCCTGTTTTGTTTTTTTGATCCCTGTTTATCTGTTTTTAAATGAGCTCGTATCCACACCAAATACAAGGGCATATAATACAGGTATCACAATTAAAGTCAGTATGGTTGCAAAACTTAAGCCTGACATTATTGTGACTGCCATTCCGTTGAAAAACTGATCCGTGACAAGGGGTACCATGCCAAGAACAGTTGTAACTGCTGCCATGGCAACCGGTCTCATACGGCTCAAACATGCATGGATGATGGCTTTTTCAGGTTTACACCCGTCATTGATATCAATATTAATCTCATCTATCAGCACAATTGAATTTTTAATAAGCATTCCTGTAAGGCTTAAAAATCCCAGAAGCGCCATGAAACTGAAAGGCAGGCCCGTGGCAAGCAGTCCGGCTGATACCCCTGTGAGGGCAAGTGGTATGGTTAAAAAAATGATAAAGGGAAGCCTTATACTGTTGAACAACAGTATGAGAATAAAAAGCATGATCAGGAATGTTACAGGAAGATTTTCACTTATTGATGCCCTTGCATCCCTTGAACTTTCAAACTCACCACCCCATTCCATCCCATATCCGTCAGAAAGGGGAATGGATTCAATCCCATGTTTAATTTTTGAAAATATTTCACTTGCAAGCACACCCTGGACAGGCTCACAGGAGACGGTAATGGTATATTTGCGGTCCTGTTTTCTCACGAGGGCATCAATAAACCCGGTTTTGATTCCCAAGGAAACCTGTGTAAGCGGCACGCTCTTCCGTGTGGCTGAACTGAATATCTGAACATTGCTTAAATTACCTGCATCATTTCTTTCATTTTCAGGATATTGCAATATTATGGGCAAAAGCATATCTTTTTCCCGTAAAAGCCCGACAGTTGTACCGGTTGTTGCCAGGGCCAGGGCAGCATTAAAATCAGATTTTGAGACCCCGGCATTTTGACCATTGATTTCAGAATACTCAGGCCTTATCACTTTAACCTTATTCCTCCAGTCGTTCCTGATGGATGTTGTAAATAAAGTTGTTCTTAAAATATGTTCTGCCCTTGCAGCAAGCTTTCTTAATGTATCCGGGTCAGGGCCGCTGAACCGTACCTCTATTCCTGCATTTGTGGGAGGGCCAATCATTAGTTTTTTAATTTTAGGTTCAGCATCGGGAAAGCGTACTGCCATATATTGTGTAAGTTCTGAAATAAGGCTGTCCGTTGATTCTGTATCCTTTACCCTTACCATGATCATGCCATAGGATTTTGTGGGAGTTGTTTCCATGGCAAGTGTCAGCATGAACCGCGGTCCGCTCTCACCTGTGAAGGATGTAACAGACACGATTCTGTCATCTGCGAGGAGATGCTTTTCAAGCTCTTTTATATCCCTGGAAGTACTTTGTATGTCACTTCCCTGGGGCAGATAATAGTGAATCAGAAACTGGGGCCTTGTGGAGGGTGGGAAGAAGCTGCCCTTTATTCTGAAAAATCCATACAGAGAGGTAATCAGCATTGCAAGCATTACTGCAATGGTGATCCATTTGAACTGTAAACAGAAAAAAAGGAGCTTTTTATAGCATGAAAATATGACTCCTTTATAAGGTTGTTCTGTTTTTCCCTTTAAAAGATTAACAGTTAAAAAGTTGTGGCACAACATTGGCGTGATAGTCACGGCAATGACCCAGCTCAACATCAGAGAGATGAACATCACATAAAAAAGCGAACGTGTAAACTCGCCTGCACAATTGTTTGACAGTCCAATGGAGGCAAAGGCAAGCACAGAGATTACTGTTGCGCCCAAAAGGGGCATAAGGTTCTGGGCAACAACCTTTTTTGCAGCCTTGAGCCTGTTATCTCCAAGCCCCATGCGTATCTGTATGCCTTCGGTGATAACAATGGCATTATCCACAAGCATTCCAAGGGCAACAACCAATGCTCCAAGGGAAATACGCTGGAGATCAATACCAAAAATTTTCATCACAATAAAGGTTCCGAAAACTGTCAAGGCAAGGATCGCCCCAATGAGAAGTCCGCTTTTTAAACCCATGAAGATGAGCAGCACAATGATCACAATTACAACTGCCTCAATGAAATTTATGACAAAACTTCCAATTGCTCTGGAAACATCATGGGGTTGAAAA
>Ga0256846_1000794_pt1 | contig 11317 bp, 10 predicted proteins | sample TevniametaG_FD_189098 | JGI IMG/M metagenome (GOLD analysis project Ga0256846, IMG submission 189098) | Tube worm associated microbial communities from hydrothermal vent at the East Pacific Rise, Pacific Ocean - Tevnia | ecosystem: Host-associated > Annelida > Integument > Unclassified ...
GGACAGGTCAATTGTTACGGCTGTGCCGGGAACTACACGGGATCCTGTTGAAGAAGTCCTGAATATTGACGGCATACCTTTTGTGATTGTGGATACAGCCGGAGTGCATCAGACCGATGACCTTGTTGAAATCATAGGTATAGAAAAGGCCCGGGACCATGTAAGGGCATCGGACCTTGTATTGTTTTTAAAAGAGCCTGGAACCGGGTTCTCCACAAAGGAATTTGAAAACCTGATACCACTGGAAAATCAGGCAAACCAGAAAATTATTTTTGTGATAAACAAAATTGATCTTGCAGACAATAACCTGCCTCAGCTGCCTGAAAGGTATGCAGATATTCCGGTTGTTGAGGTGTCTGCCCTGTACGGCAGAGGCATTAAAGATCTTAAGCGCAGGATTGTGGACATCAGCATGGCCCATCTTGATATGGAAAGATCATCTGTCATTCCCAATCTGAGGCATAAAAAGGCTCTTGAAAAGGCGTGTGAACATCTTGAAGCCGTGAAATCAGGATTTGAAAACCATCAGGAAGAAGAAACTCTTGCAATTGAGATGAAAAATTGTATTGATGTTCTGGGAACCATTACAGGCGAAACCGCCTCTTTTGATATTCTGGACAGTATTTTCAACAATTTCTGCATTGGCAAATAAAAGGATAGAAAATTATGGCACTGGATTTAAAGGAACATTTTGTTAAATATGAAGCAGTCGTTCAGATGGCAGATGCGGTTTTTGAACGGGTTAAAAAAGAATTTCCAAAGGAAGTGTTCTGCCGTGAAAAATGCAGTGACTGCTGCTATGCAATTTTTGACCTGACACTTATAGAGGCTCTTTATCTGAAATCAAAATTTCTTGAAAAATTTTCAGGTAAGGAAAAAAATGAAATCATGGAAACAGCCTTTAAAATTGACCGGGTACTTGCAAAAATGAAGCGCGATGCCTTCCGTGAGGTGAGAAAAGGGGCAAGCGAGCTTGAAATAGTCGGCAAAATGTCCCAGGAAAGGGTGCGCTGCCCCCTGCTCGGCTCAGATGACCTGTGTGTCATGTATGAATATCGGCCCATTACCTGCCGGGTTTACGGGATCCCCACGTCAACTGCAGGGGTCAGTCACATATGCGGCAGAACAAATTTCAAGCAGGGCCAGCCTTACCCTACCTTGAATATGGATAAGATTTATACTCAGCTTCAGCTTATATCAGCCCAGCTTGTAAAAGATATCAGATCTGAAAAAATCAGGATGCATGAAATGCTTATACCTGTTTCAATGGCAATTGTAACAGATTTTGATGAAGATTATCTTGGAGTCAGAAAAAATGGATAAATTCACTCCTGAACAGATTGAGGAAAGAAAAAAAGCCATTTTTGATGCCATGGGCAAAAGAGGGCAGAAACAGATCCTCAAAAAAGGCTATGACAAATGGGACCCTTTTCAGGAACCCAAAGATCCCATTGATATCAGAAAGGACAGGACAAGGCGCACAAGCCAGGATCTTATCCGGGAGTTTTTAAGCGGCATTGACAAGGACGAATACTCCACAACATATGCCCAGGGAGCCTTTGAAATGTGCCTTGGCATAATCAATGACAATGAAAAATTAAGGGGAATGTTTGATTTTGCCTGCTGGTATGAAAAACTTCTGAAACATGAAGGCCATGACCCTTTCTGATCTGTATGATGCAAAAGAAAAAATTTTAAAGATTCTTGAATGCTCTGATATAAGGCTCACTCCCTTGGCTTATGCAGAAAAAATAAGCAGGGAATTAAATGTTTCCATCCGTGATGCACTCAAAGCCTTAAACCAGCTTGTTGAAGATCAGGAATTGTCCTATCATTATATTTACGGGTCAACATATATTGAAAAGAATTTTTTAAAACCTGTATGCATTGCAGAAAAATTTGTTCTTGTGCCTTTGGGTCTGAATCAGGGTACAGATTCTGGATCCGGAAAAATAAACATCATGCTTGAAAGCGGAATTTCCTTTGGTTCAGGCAGGCATCCCACAACAAGGTTGTGCCTTGAAGCCATTAAATGGTCATTTTTCAAAAACAGTTCCTGTGATTTGACCAGGCCTGGCAAAGGCGCAGATATCGGCACAGGTTCAGGCGTTCTTGCCATTGCCATGTGTCTTTCAGGGCTTGAATCATGCACTGCATATGAAATTGATCCTGTTTCCCTGAACGAGGCTGAGAAAAATATAAAATCCAATCACCTTGAAGACAGGATCACACTTGTTGACAGGCCCATGACAGAGCCTGAACACAGGCTTTCCTGCATCTGTGCCAATTTAAGATGGCCCACACTTAAAAATCTTGCAGATATAATTCATGAAAGCCTGAATAAAAAAGGAATTGTGATTTTATCAGGCATAAGGGAGTGGGAGGCCTGTGATCTTGAACGCATATATTCTCATAAGGGATTTAAAATACTCTGGCATGGAAATGAAAAACAATGGGCGGGCTTTGTATTGGCAAGGCAGTGATTAAATCACTGGTTTTCAGCAATATCCCATAAAGCTTTTACTCTGGGATTATCAAGGTTCTGCTGCCTGGTGCACAGTCCAATGGTAAAGGGCTGAAGCTCAGGAGCCTCTTTTATGATTTTCACCTGATTCACAAGATGGCTTTTCTCAAGCACAAGCTCAGGCACAAGCCCTATGCCGCATCCAAGGCTGACCATGACTATAATGGCTTCATTTCCTGCCACCTGTGAATAGATCCTGGGTACAAAATTTTCCCTTGCAAACCACTGGTCAATACGTTCCCGGCTCAGGCCATGATCCGGTATTATAAGAGGTGTTTTTTCCCAGTCTATGGTTTTGTCTTTTTTATATACCATGATTTTTTCATGCTCATGCGGGGCAATGAAGATCAATGGAGTGCATGACAGGGGAAGGCAGACAAGTTTTGACGGCAATGTGTCAGGAAGGGCTGCAATGACTGCATCGCTGTCCTGGTTCATCAGCCGTGTCAGGGCTTTGGCAGCATCTCCTGTTTCAAGGTGAATACGCACTTCAGGATGCGTTTTTCTGTATTTTTCCATGATGGTGGGAAGGATGCCATATGCTGCTGTAACAGAACAATACAGGGATAATTCGCCCTGAAGAATGGATTCAGAAGACAATTCATCCTGGAGCCGGTTCCATCTTAAAATAACATCGTCAGCATATTTTTTGAACGCAGTTCCGGCAGGTGTCAGCTCCACTGACCTGTTGTTCCTTATGAACAGTTTTTCGCCTATATCAGCTTCAATGCGCTGAATTATCCGTGTAAGGGCCGAAGGTGTAATATAACAGGCTTTACTTGTTCTTGCAAAATGCAGGGTGCCTGCAAGGTGCCTGAAAAGTTTCAGATATCTTATGTCCATGATTTCATATGTTGTGTTGCATAATTTGAAATATAAAATTGCAAATGATTCATTTGACGCAATTATAATCTGCAATTACAATAAATTCAATTTATTAATTATATTATACAGGAGAAAAATATCATGGGTGTCAATTATTTTAATACACTTCCACTGCGCAGGCAGCTTGAGGAATTATCCAGGTGCAGGTTCATGGATCCATCTGAATTTGACGGGGTCAGGGCGCTTGAGGGTAAAAAGATTGTTATCATAGGATGCGGGGCACAGGGCCTTAACCAGGGCCTGAATCTGAGGGACAGCGGGCTTGATGTTGCATATACCCTGAGGGAATCTGCCATAAGGGAAAAACGTCAATCCTGGAAAAATGCCGTTGACAATGGATTCAGGGTCGGAACCTATGAAGAAATGATTCCTGATGCTGATCTTGTGATAAACCTTACCCCTGACAAGCAGCATGGCAAAGTCATAGAAGCTGTCATGCCCATGATTAAAAAAGGAGCATGCCTTTCATATTCCCATGGATTCAATATTGTGGAAGAAGGCATGCAGATCAGGGACGATATTACAGTTATAATGGTGGCTCCCAAGTCTCCCGGCACAGAGGTAAGACAGGAATACCTGCGCGGATTTGGCGTGCCCACACTGATTGCTGTCCATGGAGAGAATGATCCTGAAGGCAGGGGCATGGAAATTGCCAAGGCATATGCCTGCGGCACAGGCGCTGACCGTGCAGGAGTTCTTCATTCTTCCTTTACGGCTGAGGTGAAATCTGATCTCATGGGTGAACAGACCATATTATGCGGGGTGCTTCAGACAGGTTCTCTTGTCTGTTACGATAAAATGGTTGAACAGGGCATTGATCCGAAATATGCCTGTAAACTGGTGCAGTATGGATGGGAGACCATTACCGAGGCTTTAAAGCACGGAGGCATCACCAACATGATGGACAGGCTTGATAATCCTTCAAAAATTGAAGCCCACAGGCTGAGCTGTGAGCTGAAAACAATACTGACACCCATGTATCAGCGTCACATGGATGATATAATGTCTGGAAAATTTTCCAGGACCATGATGGAAGACTGGGCAAATAATGATGCTGATCTGCTTAAATGGAGGCAGGAAACAGGGCAGACAGCTTTTGAACGCTCTGAATCAACAGATCAGCAAATCTGTGAACAGGATTATTTTGACAAGGGCATTCTCATGGTTGCCTTTGTAAAGGCCGGGGTTGAGCTTGCCTTTGATACCATGGTGGCAACGGGAATAGGAGAAGAATCAGCCTATTATGAATCCCTGCATGAACTGCCTCTTATCGCCAATCTGGTTGCAAGAAAGAAATTGTATGAGATGAATGTTGTGATCTCTGACACTGCTGAATACGGGTGCTACCTTTTTACCCACAGAGCACTTCCCCTGCTTTCGGATTTCATGGCAGGCATTGATTCAAGTGTTATTGGAAACAGACTCGATAAAGCAGACAACAAGGTTGACAATATTACTCTCATCAGGGTCAATGAAGAGATAAGGTCAACCGGAGTGGAACATATAGGCAAAAAACTCAGAGCATATATGGGTGCCATGAAACCTATCTTTTAAATACCTGGTGTCTATTCAGGCACCACGGCAAGATGGCCTGCCCGGACAAGTTTTACTTGATTTTTATCAAGTCCGGGCAGCTTTTTTGAAAGAGCCTGGAGTGTGGCCTTGTAAGGATGTCCTATTCCGATGGCAGAACCGTGTTTTTTTGCCAGCCTGATAAGTTTTGAAAATTGCCCTGAAATATAATTAATATCCTGAAAATTATCCAGAAATACATTTCTTTGTGCAAACCTGATTTTAAGAAGGCTTGCAGAGGCCCGGCACTGAGAATCAGCCGAAGTTCTTGAGTCAATGAAAAACAGGTTGTCTTTTTTTAAAATGGTGAATATCTGGTTCATGCGCGCAGAATCACTTGTCAGTTTTGAACCCATGTGGTTGTTGACACCTTCAATATAGGGAACAGCTTTTATGTCTTTTTTCAGCTGCTCAAGGAGAACATCAGGGGCCATGGTGGTAAAAATTGCTCCAGGCCCTGGATTCACATGGGGATATTCAACAGGCTCCATTGGAAGATGAAGCATGATCTGAGCTCCTTCTGCATGCAGTTTTTCACAGATATATCTGCCGAACGGAGAAAAAGGCAGCACAGAAAAAGTGATATCATGATCCAGGTTCCACAATGCTGCTGCAATTTTCTTATCATACCCTATATCATCTATGATTATTGCGAGTCTCGGGATTTTCGGCCTGATCCGTGCAGGAGGCTTTGGAATGATGGTATGGTCAATATCCTTAAATACTTCATATTTAATTGCAGGGCTGTCATGTTTTTTTGCCTTCAGTCCGGAAAGGCTTTTTTTTGTTTTTATTTTTTCGCTGATTCCTTCCTGAACCGGTTTGATTGCAGGCTTTTTAAGGGCTTTACGGATTTCAGGCTTTTTTGGGACCTCAGATTTTTTCTGATAACCTGGATGAAGCAGTATATCAGCTATCATGGCAAGGGTCAGGCACACTGACACCAGAATTGCAATACCGGCAAAAATTTTTTTCAATTCATCAATGAGAGCAGGTTCTGCAGGTTTTGAATTTTTCCTGCTGCCTGCCTGACGGGTTTGAATCTTTGTCTTTTTTTTAGGCGCTCTTTTTTTCTTAACTGGCATTTAGTCTGCTGAAAACTCCATAACTGATCAGAATATCAAGAGCCCTTTTTATCTGCACATCGCGTTCAAGCCGGTCTGTATCCAGAAGCCTGCCATGTTTTCCGGCAGTATTGTTTATTTTTGCGGGCTGGCCTTTTGTGCCATTGTCAGGGATTGTGGTTTCAGGCTTTAAACTGTTTTTCAGATCCTTTTCCCTGATCATGCGGTCAAAAATGGATTTTTTCTCAGGTTTTTTTTCAATGATTCCATAATCCACCTTAATGTCCGGCACTATACCCTTGGCCTGGATTGACCTGCCGCTGGGTGTATAATATCTTGCAATTGTATATTTTATTCCATACCCGTCCTTCAGCGGGCGCACTGTCTGTACAGAACCCTTGCCAAAGGAAGTTGTCCCAAGAATCAGGGCCCTTGAATGATCCTGAAGTGCTCCTGCCACAATTTCGGAAGCAGAGGCAGAGCCTCCGTTTATCAGTACTATTACCGGATATTTTTTGTCTTCATTGTCAGGATATGCCCTGAAAATCTGGGTGTTTTTTTTCTGGCGGCCTTTGATGGAAACAATTACCCCGTGGCTCAGGAACAGATCACAGATTTTAACAGCCTGGTCCAGCAATCCTCCTGGATTATCCCTTAAGTCCATGATAAGCCCTTTTAACCCATTATTCTCAGATTCCAGTTTTTCAAGCTGTTGTTTTATATCTTTATATGTATTCATTCTGAAATTGGTGATTCTCAGATATCCGTACCCTGGCTTAAGGGTTGTGCTCCTGACACTTTCCATGGGGATCAGATCCCGTTTCAGAACAAATTCAATGGCTCCTGGTTTGCCGTTTCTTATGACACTTATCTTGACCTTTTCATACCGCGGGCCCCGCATCATGTTGACAGCTTCCCACAATTCCATGTCCTTTGTGGACTTCCCATTGATCCGTATAATGATATCTCCTGCCTTGATTCCTGCCCTGTAGGCCGGAGTTCCTTCAATTGGAGATACAACGGTTAAAATTCCTTCTTTGATCGTGATAACAATTCCTATTCCTGAAAATTCTCCCTTTGTATCGTCCTGGAGCTCTGTAAAGGCTTCAGGAGGCATGAAGCTTGAGTGGGGATCAAGGTTGCCAACCATGCCTTTGATGGCATTATGGATTAATTCATCTGAATCCACATTATCCACATAATTTTTTTCCAGTTCTTCCAATACATCCGTAAACAGCTTCAGGGATTTATAGGTTTTTTCATCGGCATGCACAGGTGTGCCCGTTCCTGCTGCACAGACCATGATACAGGCTGCGGCAGCCGCTAAAAACCCGAGCTTAAATATTCTGTAAGGTCTGAGTCTCATTTTCATGCTCCTTTGCTTAGCCATTTCATCGGATTTTCAGGTTTGCCGTGGTGCCTGACCTCAAAATGAAGGCAGGGGCCTTTGATTGAACCGGTATCTCCTGCAGTGGCAATAACTTCACCTGTTTCAACTGTTTCCCCTTTTTGTTTGAAAATTTCTTCAACATGGGCATACAGGGTATAGTAGCTGTTACCGTGGTTAATGATCAGCATATTGCCATATCCTTTCAACCATCGGGCAAACATTACCTTTCCCCTGAAAACTGATTTTACAGGCTCTCCCCGTTCCACCCTTATATCAATTCCTTTTTGAAAAGTGAAGGATTTGTAATTTCCGTTTCTTAAAGGCCCGAACCGTGAAATGATTTTTCCCTTTACAGGAAGGATAAGGCGCCCCTTGTGGCTGGCAAAGGAAAATCCGGGTGAAGAGGAATTATCCTCTTTTTGCAGGCCTGCAATCTGGTTGTCAAGCCGTATGGCCGCCTCTTTCAGTGATTCAAGGGCAGCAAGGGATAATTTTTTCTGCCTGCGTATCTGGGTTAAAATCAATTCCTTTTTCAGGGTTTCTTTTTTATTCATTCTTATCTGGTCATTGAGTTCTGCTTCAAGTGCTGTCTTGGCCTTGATCTGTGCTTTCAGTTCCTGTTCCAGGATTTCCAGCTTTTTAAGGTCTGATCCCTGTTTTTCCAGAATGTGAAAATCATATCTGATAATACGCTTCATTGAATTCTGGCGCAGGAAGAAATCAAAAATTGATTTTGGCAGGCCTGCAGCATCCAGCCTGCCCATCATATTCATTTTATAAAGAGCTTTTAAGCGTTTTGCAGCATATGAACGGTTTTGCGCGATTTCTTCTGATAATTTTCTTCTTGCTGCACCAAGACTGGAAATCTGTTTTTCCATGTGCCTGATTTCAGAGGACAGGCTTAAGGCCTTTAATCTGGTTCTGTTCAGAGTATAATCTATTTCATTCAGCCCGTCTATGATCTCACGCTCTTTCTTTGAAAAGGTTTCAACTATTTTTTCCTGCGCCTGTATTTTTTCCCTGAGTTTCTTTTTTTGCGCAGTATCATGCTTTTTCGGCCTTGAGCGGCGAGTCCGGATCAGCCTGATATATCGGGGCCGGTTTCTCACATACCCTTTTATACCCTTATAATCAACCAGCAGCCATCCGCCTGTACCGCCCATAATTTTGTGCACATTGATTTTTTCGCCCTGTTTCACCACAGCAAGAACATCGGATTTTCTGGACGGGGACTTTCTTATATTCAGTTTAAATGAATTTACAATGCCTTTGTATTCAGTATCGGCAGATGCCTGACCGGACGCTGTCAGCAGAAGAGTGATTCCTGCAATGAAGGCAATTATTTTAATATTTGTTTTAAGGAAAGAAAACATCCGAACCAACCCAGAAATGTACTGGCAAAAATAATTACTATTATCATTTTAAATGACAGAAATCTTAAGTCAAAATACAGGTATGAGGACAGATTCTGTGTAATGCCTGATGAGATTGTTATGTATGTGGCAAGAAGAACCCCAAGACCAAGCAGGCCGCCCAGAAATCCCTGAACAATGCCTTCCACATAAAAAGGGGCTTTGATAAAGGATTCAGTGGCTCCCACAAGGCGCATGATCTCAACTTCAAGCTTTCTGGAATAAAAGGCAAGCCTAACTGTATTGGCAGTGATGAAAAGGGCAATTAAAAAAAACAGGCTGCACATTGCATAGCCCGTGATCTTGAACAGCTTGAAAATTTTAAGGAATTTTCCAAGCCAGCCCTGGCCGTATTCCACATCTTCGACAATTTTTATGGATTTTACTTTTTCTGCAAAATCTTTGATTTCATCAAAACTGCGGTATCCTTTTATACGTATCTCCAGAGCATCAGGCAAAGGGTTGTCGTTCAGGGTTTTTAAAAAGCTTGTCCTGTCTGCCATTTCTTTTTTAAGCTTGTTCAGTGCCTGTTCCTTTGAAATGAATACCATCTGTTCGATATTTCCCAGGCTGTTAAGCTGTGATTTCAGTTCCGGCAGCATATCAAGGCTGAAGTCGGATTTAAGATAAATCATGGCCCGCCCGCCCTGGTTCCATGATTCAATAATCCTGTTTGCATTTTCAAAAAACAGCAGAAACACGCTCACCACAAGAATTGAAAGAGCTATGGTTATGATGGTGATAATGTTTAAAAACCGGTTTGACCGGATGTCTGCCATTGCTTTTTTGATAAAATGATTCATTTGATAATCTTGCCCGCTACAGCATGGTTGCCGTCCGTTCTATTGTGCCTTCATTGATTTCAATATTTCTTGCCCGTACATTATCTGCTATCAGATGCAGGTTGTGGCTGGCAATTAATACGGTTGCCCCTCTTTTATGGTATTCCATCAGAAAATCAAGTATTGCCTGCGCTGATTTCGAATCCAGGCTTCCTGTGGGTTCATCTGCAAGAATTATGGAGGGTTCTCCCACCACAGCCCTTGCTACCGCAACTCTCTGCTGCTCCCCGCCTGAAAGCGTGGGAGGAAAAGCCCCGGCTTTTTTATCCATGCCTGTGGTGCGCAGTACATGCATGACTTTTTTGCGGATAAAGGAAGGCTTTTCTCCGGCAGCTTCAAGCACAAGAGCCACATTTTCATAAACCGTACGATTTGGTATCAGCTTGAAATCCTGGAACACCATGCCGAATTTGCGTCTCAGCATGGGAAGCCTTGAAGAAGAAATTCTGGCAAGGTTCATGCCGTCAATCAGAATCTGGCCTTCAGATACCTTTTCCGCAAGGTATAATATCTTGAGCAGGGTGGATTTTCCAGCTCCTGACGGTCCGGATATGAATACAAATTCACCCTGTTCAATATCAAGTGAAATATCTTTAAGGGCAAGTTTGCTGCCAAATCTTTTGCTGACATTAAAAAGACGTATTATGGTATTTTTATCTATTTTTATATCCATATCATGGGTTTTTATCTTTGTTTTATCGGCCTTAATTGACTGCCACTGAATTTACTGTTATAAATTAAATGTGTCAAGGAGTGCTGCAAAACAGTTTTCCTTAAACCTTTAAGCCTTCACTGTTACCGTAACCCGGCTTCTTCCATTCAGTGAAGGCTTAATCTATGATAACACAGAGGATCTGTGAACTTCTGGAAGAACTCAAAATGATATTGTTTGATTCACATTCACACATTGATGACAAAGCCTATCAGGATGATCTTGACGAGGTGCTTGAACGTGCGGAAAAAGAAAATGTCCAGGCAATAATGATTGCCGGAATTGATGTTGATTCAAGCCTTAGGGCTGCAGAGCTTGCATCAGGTCATACCGGTATTGTAACTTCTGTGGGTATTCACCCCCATGAAGCTCAGAACTGGTCGGCTGAAAAGATTGAAAAGCTTGTCAATATTGCTGAAAAATACTCATGCGTAAAGGCATGGGGAGAGATAGGGCTTGACTTTAACCGCATGTTTTCTCCTGTTAAGGATCAGGAAGCCTGTTTTATTGCACAGCTTGAGGCTGCACAGGATCTTGATCTGCCGCTGATCTGTCATGAGCGGGATTCTTCAGGAAGGTTTTATGAACTTCTGAAGCGCTTTGGCCCTGAAAGCCGTAAGGGTGTGATTCACTGCTTTTCCGGCACGCAAAAGGAGATGTTCAGCTACCTGGATCTTGGATATCACATCGGGATAACAGGAATTGTTACACATAAAAAACGTGGGGAATATTTAAGGAAACTTGTGCCCATGATTCCTGAAGACAGAATTTTAATCGAGACCGACTGCCCGTATCTGACCCCATCTCCTGTGAGAAACAGGATAAGACGCAATGAGCCCTGTTTTGTAAAACTTGTGCTTTTAAAGCTTGCCGAGGTAAGAAATACTGATCCTGACAGGCTGTCACAGATTATATT
>Ga0256846_1000795_pt1 | contig 11303 bp, 10 predicted proteins | sample TevniametaG_FD_189098 | JGI IMG/M metagenome (GOLD analysis project Ga0256846, IMG submission 189098) | Tube worm associated microbial communities from hydrothermal vent at the East Pacific Rise, Pacific Ocean - Tevnia | ecosystem: Host-associated > Annelida > Integument > Unclassified ...
AGTGGAGTATTTTGAGTTATGGACACAGGCTAGCACAGAAATATGCCCAACAATGGGGCTCCAGTGGACGTCAAAAAGCTCCGCTCGTTCCTCGCTCCACTTTTTGCCGCCACTAAGCCCAAACGTTGGGCAACCAAGGCATCGCCATAGAATAAGCCGTGCACGGCAACAAAGAATTAAGTTTAAATCGGGTAGAGTCGGAGAGGCTTGGAGCTCAGGCTATTCGGCATCATGGCGGATAGGTGGTTAATAGGGTCTGTCCCTGTCGAAAGATCATCTCGCCTTGCAAGGCTCAGGCCGGATGCGGCTTCGTCGCCATTGCAGAAGTTGGCTGCACGTGCCTACAGGGAAATGATAGGCTTTTGGGTGTGAATAATGGTGCAGGCGGCAAGGAAGTCGAATTGAACCTTCCGCCTCAGAAATTTGGTGGCAAAGTCATGGTGCAGGCTGAAAGGAAATCGAATCAAGTCTTCCGCCTCAGAAAAGTCGAATCCTTAGGGAAGTGGAGTATTTTGAGTTATGGACATAGGCCAGCACAGAATTATGCCCAACAATGGGCTGCAGTGGACGTCAAAAAGCTCCGCTCGTTCCTCGCTCCACTTTTTGCCGCCACTGAGCCAAGACGTTATAACCTCTGGATATCTTTAAATTTGGATTGTAGATATGAATGATAACCCATTAGCTTCTTCACAAAGAGAGATATCAGGCTCAACTACTTTTTCAAAGTATGAATATCAATATCATTGGGCTTTATGCAGAATAATTGACGAGCAGAGAGAAGCTAAAGAATACGCGCTTTTTATGGAGTTTCATGAAGATGTCGTTTTAACAAATTCACTGAATTGTGAAATAGCTGAGTTTGAGTTTTATCAAGTAAAAAATGTTAACTCACCAAAGTATAACATAGCAAACCTAACCAAAAGAAAGAATGACAAGAACTCAATATTGGGAAAACTTATAGATTCGGCACTAAATAAGCCTTTTAATAGTAAAATTACTACCATCAATCTAGTGGCATCATGTGGGTTTAGTCTTGATCAGCTTGATAATAGTCTTAATTTAGAAGTTTTAACAATAGGTGATTTAAGCGATACCGCAAAAAAAGATTTGAGAGGAAAGTTAAACGACGAACTTGGAATAGATGATATTCCAGAAAACTTACGTTTTATAATTCCTGCCTTGGGGTTAAAAGACCAACAAGACTCAGTAATTGGGAAAATATCTAAGCTCATTTCTGATGTTTTTCCGAATAGTCATTGTGATGCTACAAGTATTTATCGTGCTTTGATCGATGAACTGCATCGTAAAGGAGTGATTAGCTATGACTATAATAAGTGGGATGATCTACTAAAGAATAAAGCGTTAACATCCCCAAAAGTAACAGAAGCTATAAACGTCAATATCACTTTGCCAGACATTAAAGAAATGCTAGGTGAAGCAAGTGAAATAGCAACAGAAATTGGGCTAACATATCTACAAAAAAAGCAATTGAGAAAGAGTATAGAAAAAATTCATATTGAATCGGTTGGCTTTCCAACCTCCTTAAGATTAAGAATACGTAAATCAATTAGTAAGGCTTTGGGTTTGGTGAAAACAAAAACATCTGATATGAATAGCCTGCTTGCTGAAGCGGCAGAATCTCTCTCAAAGGATTTGAAAAATGAAATAGGAAATAATGATGATGTTAGGAATCATATAATTTATGAGGTTATTACAGGTGATGTATGAGTTTAGACAATTACAAGTTATTAGTTCGCAACTTAAGGAAAAACAGGCATGAAGAGCTTAAAATTCAAACGCCTAGTTCTAGTGTCAGATACAACAAGATCCGCGAATCAGTTCACGTTTCAAGACAGGTTCAACCTGATAACAGGAAAAAACAATAGCATCGGGAAATCGTCCCTAGTAAAAAATATCTTTTGGGCACTAGGTTGCGAGCCAGAATTTGATGAAACATGGAAGCAATTGGACTGTAAAGTTTTGCTGGAATTTTCGATAGGAAATAGTGACTATAGAGTAGTTAGAGTAAATAATGGTTTATTTTTCTCAGATGGCAAAAGAGAGTTTTATAGATTCAATAATGTAACAGGAGATTATTCAAATATATTTTCAGATCTCGTAATGTTCAAGGCTTTATTGCCTAATAGATCTGATGCCCCGACACTTGAAACGCCGCCACCCGCATATTATTTCCTACCATTTTATATTGATCAGATAAAAAGCTGGACAAGCCCATGGGATTCTTTTCTAAAGCTAGGGCAATATGCAAATTGGAAGCAAACAATTGTTAAATATCACACAGGCTACCTTTCAGCAAAACATTTTGAAATTGAAGAAGAAATATTCGAATACGGACTGAAGAAAAAAGAAGCTGATGAAGAAGTAAAAAAGATAAATACAGCTTTAGAGGTCGTCGAAAGATATATACCCAGAACAAATATTGCGATTACTACAGAAGAATTTAATGAAATTACGAGTGAAGTGGAAAATGAGCTCGGAAACCTTGCAAAAGAGCAAGAAAACATACTTAGCAAATTAAGCGATGTACAAGCTTCAAAGTATCATTTAGGTAATCAGCTAGAGATAGCTAAAAGAGCAGCTCTAGAAATAGAAAAAGATTATAGGTTTTCAGTCGAAAACATTGAAGAGGATGACCTTGAATGCCCTCTCTGTGGGACTATTCATGATAACTCGCTAGTAAGTAGAGCATCAATTCTATCTGATAAGCAAAAAGCAGAAGACCAGATCCTTTTTATTGAGAAGGAAATTTCTGAATTATCTGCTGTCATTGATGAGTTAAACCCTAAATTAAAAAGCATTAGAACTCAAATAGCTGAAATTAATAGAAAATACAGCAAAGGGGGTGGGCGTGGTTCTGATAGAGATTTAATAGAAATAGTGGATGGGTTTGCATCTCAGTCTGTTCAGCGTAACGTAGAAGAAACAAAAATTATCACTCAAGCCTCATCTAAGGAGGCAGAGGAAAAACAGAAAGAATTAAAGAAGGAACAGAGGAAGCTGTTATCCACAAAAGAAAAACAAGAGCTTAGTGATCTGTTTGTAGGCCTTCTTACTGAGTACATCTATAAGCTTAATGCCAAAGGTGTGAATTTAAGTAGGGTGAAACACCCTACTGACTATAATAAACTTTTCGGTAGTGGTGGCGCAGCAGAGGGTACAAGAGCAGTGTTGGCATACCAATTGGCGATATTTAAACTAATTGATCACTCAAAAAATGAGGTTTTATCTCCATTAGTTATTGACACTCCCAACCAGCAAGAGCAAGCAATTCATAATTATGATCGAATAATTGATCTTATAACTGAAAGTATCCCAAGCCATTCACAGCTTATTCTTTGCGCTATGGATAATGAGCAATTAGATTCATTCCGTTCAATATCGAATACTATCTCATTGGATGATAATAAACTGTTAAAAAAAGATGAATACACAGAATTAAGTGATGAAATATTTCAGATTATACAATCAGCAAAAAACGGTTATAACAATCGCGTCAACTCGGACGGCTAAAAGCGTCGTTCGCTTTCGCTCACTATGCTTTTAGCCGCCGGTTACGCGAAGCGTTATGTTTCAATGATGAAATGACAAAAATATTATTTACTTCGCTATTGTTGCTAATTCTCCAAAACGCAAATGCTGGAAATATTGATTCCTGCATTTCAAATGAGATATTGGCTCAATATGTGCACGAAGATTATGCAAATCAGATAAATCAAGAAAATAATGAATTATCTAAAATAACTAAATCAGATTTAAATAAATTTACATTTGTAACTGTATTTGATTTATATTTTCCAATTCCAACAACATTTGCGCTTTCTGGTACTGGCTCACTAAAGAATAATTACTTGAGTTATTATCGGCATTCAAATGAATTCTTAAAAAAACTAGATGCTAGTGATTTAGCGGGGAGCATTGGGATTGGGTCTTATGATGAATATCTAAAGCAAAAGAAAATTGATGATGCTAAAGGATATGCATCTCAAACAAAAATAGTTCACAAGTGTTCATATTTAAATTTAAACATTGAGTTTCACAGCAATAAGTTAATGCCTAAAATGATAAGTGTATTTATTCAAAATGGATCGGAGCATATGTTTATCTCGGATCAGAATCCATATTTATGGAAAGCTCTATTCAATATTCAAGAAAAGTTTTTAACAAAATGAAACATAACAAAGTAAATCAACCTGACATTTTGTTCGCTAGCGCTCTCAAAATGACAGGTTATTTACGACGTTATGTTTAAAAGAGAAAAATAGAGAATGGATACACCTACAATTACACAGTTGCGTATACACAGAGATGAATTAAAAAATCTTTGCGTGGAATTAAAGTTTCCCAATATGCGGGTGAAAAATACGGTAATGAACAGGAATATGTCGCTAAGGGGATTGTTGCTGGTGTCGAAGCTATTCTTGTCGATATTTCAGCTCTTACTAAGGCTACGTCTAAATTTATTCAAAAATCAACACATGCTGAGCGTACGCAATTAGTACAAATATTAGGCAACTTGAATTCCTATGCTGTAAATAAAGATTTACAGAGTATGGCTGTAACTATTGATCAAATTAAGCCTATTTTGCGTAGCATTGGTGTTCGACACACCAATGAAAGACAAACTGTTTTTGAAGAGCATATAAATGATCTTCAAAAAAATGCCTCAAACCTTTCGCAACATATAAGCGATGTTGCAACAATAAAATCCGAAGGAAAAGAGTTAAAAGATGAGATTGACTCATTATACAAGGAATTAATAGAAAAACTAGAAACCCTTAAAGAGCAAGAAGACGCTCTAGAACAATTAATTAGCACAACTCAAGAAAATCGAGATGAGCTTGACTCTATGTTAACCGTAGATCAGTCTCGTTCACAAGAGATTGAAGAACTACTATCTGAGTCAAAAAGTCACACTGAAGTTATTGCTAGTTTCAGTAAGAAAGTGGCATCAAGAGAGTCAGAATTGGAAAATCAATCTGTTATAACAGATCAATACATTAATAAATTAAGTGAATTTGAAAGCTCACATGAAGTGTACCTCTCTAAAGCAAGTGAACTAATCGAAAGTGCCAAATTGGCTTTAGAATATAAAACTGCTGAAGGGCTGAGTGCTGCTTTTACTGCACAATATGACAGAGCTGATACAGCTTTTTCTAAGATAGGTTGGTTGATTTCCGCAGGTTTATTTGTTCTTGCTTCAGTTGGTATTGGAGTTTGGGTTACATCGGAGCAAGGTTTAGAACTTGCTACAGTTATAAGCAGAATTTCACTTCTCCCCATATTGATTGGTAGTGCATGGTTTAGTGCTGGACAATATGTGAAACAGAAAAATATCGCTGAAGATTATGCATATAAATCTGTTCTTGCCAAATCAATAGTGGGCTTTTCTGATCAACTAGCTAGTGATAGTGATAAAGGCACTGATTATTCTCATTATATGAAAAGCGTTTTATTACAAATACACAATGACCCTTTAAGAAAGCATGCGCTTAATTCATCTGAGGGAAATGCTGCAACTGAAGATATAAAAAAAGCATTAGAAGAAATAAAAGGGTTTAAAAAAATAATTGAATCTGTTGAGAAGTTAGTTGATAGTAAAAAAACATAACAAGGCGCTCGTTCGGACGCAAACTACGCTGCGCTTCGTTTGCGCCGCACAGCTTGGTCGTTAGATTAAAATGTGGAAACTATGAACGGTGATTTTAATCAATTAGGTTCTCAGTATGAATATCAAGCTGTTGCTGGTGAACAAGGGCACTATAACCTTTTAGCTAAAACTGGGTGCAAGTTTTATGAAGGTTTACAAAAATATTTATGTCAAAAGTGGCATGAAGAGCCAGATTCTCCTGAATTAAAGCGTTGGTCTTCATCATTGGAATGCCTACAGGCATTTTTATATCAAATGTCTCGTATGCCTAAGCATTCAAACAATCTGCACTCTAGCATTCCTCCATTGGAGCAAATGTTAGGAATATCAGGTGTTGACGTACTCGCTGATTTTGAATCATTATTATATCTTGCTCGTTCTGCACTAGATCGCATAACATTTGCAATTGCTAAACAAACATATAACCTAGAATGTGAAAAATTTAATAAGTTAGAAAATATATTAGGTAACTTTACTAAACGAGAAAAACGAGCATTGTATGCAATTAATGTAATTAATGCTGTCCTGGATGATTTTAGAGGCACGCTTATTGATTATACTAATGGAAAAACTGGTTTACGCTCAACTTTAGCTCATAGTCGTTCAACAGGTGAAAGCTTAAATCATGGGTTTACAGCACATAGATTATCTGAGCATGAGGCAATATTTTTTGATATGGAATTAGATAAGCATGGTGTTTTTGCAACTTCTTATAAATTAAACCGTTCTGTTCCATATGTAATGTTAAATCTTATTGCGTTGTTTACTGATTATGACTCTAAATTGACACTAAAAGACTGCGAACCATCATGGAATATACTTAGTGTTTGTTTATCTGAATATATTGATAATTCGGGAAAAGGTTTAAATTTTTCTACTTTAAAAGCAACAGCATGTGGTTTTAAAATACAAAATCACAATGTAAAAAAAGAAATGTTTAACTGTGCAGTTAAGGTATGAATCTAACAAAAAGTTGCATCTGAAAAATTTTCCGCTCCGCTCCAAATTTTCAGATGAACTTGGCGTTAGCCATTAAAAAATGAAAAAAGTTACCGCTGCAATCATATTTAAAAATAATTGTGTCCTTCTTGCTAGGAGAGGAACTGGTCAAACCCTAGAAGGATATTGGGAGTTTCCGGGTGGTAAAATTGAAAATAATGAAACTCCACAGGAATGTTTAGAAAGAGAGCTGTCTGAAGAACTTGGAGTGGTGGCAACAGCTGGAAAAATCATTGCTGAAAGTGTTTATAAGTACGATCATGGTGCTATTAAATTATTAGCAATCGAAACTGAAATAGAGTCAGAAAGTTTCACTTTATCAGTGCATGACAAAATAGAATGGGTTCAGCACGATAATTTAATGGATTATAAACTAGCACCGGCTGATATTCCTATTGCCAAAATAATTATAGAGAATTTCTAAAATGTTTGATCCTAAAATTAAACCAGGGAGCCAATTAAGTAACAAGGAATTATGCGACATTTTTAAATGCAGCCCGCAAGGGGGCATGAGAAAATCTAATACAACCAATACATTAGTTATTATATCCAATCACATAAAATCAATTTATGACGATAGATGGATAGGAGACGTATTTCATTATACAGGTATGGGGATGACCGGAGATCAATCTCTATATTTTATGCAAAATAAAACACTTGCAGAATCAATAACAAATGGTGTTGCCGTTCACTTATTTGAAGTCTTTGAAGACAAAATTTATACATATATTGGCCAAGTAGAACTAGCAGGTTCCCCATATACTGAAACTCAACCAGATCAAGATGGAAATGATCGGCAGGTATGGATGTTTCCTTTGAAATTGGTTTCCGGAAAACAGCCTGCATTACCAGCGGTTAAAATCAAAAATCTTCTGAAATTAAAAGAACATAACGCAAAAAAGCTAAGTGACCAACAGTTGCGCATCAGAGCCAAAAAATCAAGGAAAAAGGCCGGCAGTAGAATAATTTCAACAACTCAGTTTGAGCGTAGTGTTTGGGTATCAGAGTACACAAAACGCAAAGCTAATGGAATATGTCAGCTATGTAAACAGAAGGCTCCTTTTAAAAATAAGGCTGGGGAGCCATATCTAGAGACACATCACATAATTTGGCTCTCGGAAGGCGGCGAAGACTCTATTGAGAATACAGTTGCCTTATGTCCAAATTGTCACAGAAAAATGCACGTACTTAATAGAGATTCAGATCGCCAAAGACTGATTGAAGAAAATAAAAAAAATGGCTAACAAGGCGCTTCACCTGACCGCTATTCCGCTGGCGCTCCATAGCGGCAGGTGAGCTTAGTCGTTATGTTTTAAAATGGGATGCCCAAATGAAAGCAATGATCAAAAATAAATTGAAGTTACTTATGTTTATAACTACGTTATCTTTTAGCCATAACGCTTTTTCAGGTGTTTTGTATTGCTCAGAAACAAACTTAGGTGGGTTCAAATTTAAAAAAGGAAAGTATTCTTTAGCTAGGTTTAACCCCATACGCTTCAAAGTAAACTTAAACAAATTAAATAGAACTATTAGTATGGAGAAAAAAAACTACTCTTGCAAGGAAGAAGATAAAAATATTTTTAGTTGCCACCTTGACTATTCTACGTTCAATCTAAATTCTAAAAATGGTAAATTTATAAAATTTGAAGGAATTGCAAACTTAACAAAATATGGAAATGATGATATTACAGTATCGTATGGTACATGTGTTGAATTTTGATAATAGCAAAGCGTGTTATGTCGTATTATTGTAGTGCAAAAAAATTATTATTTCCTTTTAAAACAACAGGAAGGCGTTAATACTTAAATGAAGGTTCATTTCGAAGAGAAAACATATGAAAGTTATTTTAATAATGAATTAGATTTAAAATCATCAGTTTATTTTCCTCCGGGGCAAGTATTAGAAGGTATGCTTGGTTTTGATGCAGCTTCAAATTCTAAAAATAGGAAGCTTTGGAGAATTGTAGGCTATCCTTTTGGGGTCTCTCCTCAATTTTCAGGCGTAAATTTGAGAGATGTTGCCCAAGAGTTAGAAGTAGAACTAGAGCGTATTATTCAAAGTTTACCCTCAATAAAAGCCAACCTATTATTCCAATATAAAAGACCCGAATATATAACAACTGCAAATGGCAAAGAGTGGCATCATTGGAACAAAGAATACTATAGATACCATATATATGCTGAGCAACACGAGTTACTTTTACGAATTGACAAGTCATTTGGTGATAAAGCTTTGGTTTTATATGCTTCTCCAGCAATAAATAATTTATCTGATCTTGTTGACGTTAAAATAAAGAAAAAAATTATCGAAAACTCTAACTTTAAAAAAGCTTCGGCGCTTAATAGTCACTCTAAAAACACTTACATTAGGTCGGGAACATACTCTATTGCCTGTAGTCAGCCTGAGAGACTTGAAGATATAAATATAATATCAAAATTAGAATTTTTTGATGCAAAACATGACTTAAACAATGTGACATTTTTTCATAATACTACTAATATCATTTCAGAAAACATGCAAAACTCGAAACCATTCCAATACTTGATGGCTGAATATATAGACCTTAAAGAATATGAGCTTGTTTATTCACATATAACAATGAAGATTTTTCGTGAAGTAACTGGTATACAATGGCTATTAAGCATATAAACATAACAAAAGCTTCAATCTGAATTTTAAAACCGCCACTTCGTTCTGGTTTTAAAATCAGATTAAGCAGGCGTTGGGCAACCAAGACATCGCCATAGAATAAGCCGTGCACGGTAACAAAGAATTAAGTTTAAATCGGGTAGAGTCGGAGAGGCTTGGAGCCCAGGCTATTCGGCATCATGGCGGATAGGTGGTTAATAGGGTCTGTCCCTGTCGAAAGATCATCTCGCCTTGCAAGGCTCAGGCCGGATGCGGCTTCGTCGCCATTGCAGAAGTTGGCTGCACGTGCCTACTGGGAAATGATAGGCTTTTGGTTGTGAATAATGGTGCAGGCTGTAAGGAATTCGAATTGAATCTTCCGGCTTAGAAAATTTGGTTGCAAAGTCATGGTGCAGGTTGAAAGGAAATCGAATCAAGCCTTCCGCCTCAGAAAAGTCGAATCCTCAGGGAAGTGGAGTATTTTGAGTTATGGACACAGACCAGCACAGAATTATGCCCAACAATGGGCTCCAGTGGACGTCAAAAAGCTCCACTCGTTCCTCGCTCCACTTTTTGCCGCCACTGAGCCAAGACGTTGGGCAACCAAGGCATCGCCATAGAATAAGCCGTGCACGGCAACAAAGAATTAAGTTTAAATCGGGTAGAGTCGGAGAGGCTTGGTGCCCAGACTATTCGGCATCATGGGGGATAGGTGGTTAATAGGGTCTGTCCCTGTCGGAAGATCATCTCGCCTTGCAAGGCTCAGGCCGGATGCGGCTTCATCGCCATTGCAGAAGTTGGCTGCACGTGCCTACAGGGAAATGATAGGCTTTTGGGTGTGAATAATGGTGCAGGCTGAAAGGAAATCGCATCAAGCCTTCCGCCTCAGAAAAGTTGAATCCTCAGGGAAGTGAAGAATTTTGAGTTATGGACACAGGCCAGCACAGAATTATGCCCAACAATGGGCTGCAGTGGACGCCAAAAAGCTCCGCTCGTTCCTCGCTCCACTTTTTGCCGCCACTGAGCCAAGACGTTAGCCCAATAGAGGAATGTGCATGATTGAATTAGCCACAATAGCTCAAGCTATAGCGGTTGTGTCTGCTTGCTGGGCAATTATTTCTGGAGTTGGTGCATGGAAGCGAGAATTTATTGGTAAGAGGAAAATCGAACTAGCAGAAGAAACACTAGCCTCATTCTTTGAAATAAAGGATGCTATTTCTTTTATAAGAAACCCGTGGTCAAGTGGTAATGAGGGGAACACAAGGAAAAGAGCAGACTATGAAACAGAAGCCGAGTCACAGCTACTTGATAGAGGATATATAGTATTTGAACGTTATGAATCAAAAAAGGAAATATTTGTCAGGTTCAATACACTCAAATATAAATTTATGGCTGTTTTTGGCACAGAAACCGAGAGTATTTTTAAAGATACAAATACAATACTAAATTCAATTTTTTCCTCAGCAAATATGCTTTCTACATATTATTGGCAACGTCAAGGTCACGTGAAAATGGAAGCAGATGAATTTCAAAAGCACCTAGATGAAATGCACCGTCATGAGGGTGTTTTTTGGGATCGTTACAACGAAGATGATGAAATACGAAATCAACTGGCTGATACACAAAAAGAATTAGAAAGAGTAACGAAGCCCTGTTTTGAAGAGCCAATGAAGACATACACAATTTTCACTAAGCAATGGTTCAAAAAGGGCTAACAAGGCCCATCCAGCGGACAGCAAAAAGCGTCACGCCTTTTGCTTGCGCAAAAGCCGCGCCACTTTTTGCTGCCGCTGATGGGCAACGTTAGCCAAAAAAACCAATGATCGATGACAAAGATATAGAGCTCCTGTCCTATTACCTTGCGGCTCATGAAAATAGGGCAACAGCAGCAGAAGTGAAGCAACACTTGGGATATAAATCCATAGGTGATGTTAATCTGCATGTTGTCAGGCTGGCAAAAAAGGTTGCTAGTGAATTTTCATACCAGCCCACGATTAGAAAAAA
>Ga0256846_1000796_pt1 | contig 11293 bp, 13 predicted proteins | sample TevniametaG_FD_189098 | JGI IMG/M metagenome (GOLD analysis project Ga0256846, IMG submission 189098) | Tube worm associated microbial communities from hydrothermal vent at the East Pacific Rise, Pacific Ocean - Tevnia | ecosystem: Host-associated > Annelida > Integument > Unclassified ...
ATTTGAAAATATAGCATTAAAAAACAGCTCTTTTTCTTTTTGTGATTTTAGTATTTGTTCTTTTTCTTTAATTATTTTTGTTGCATACTCTCTAATCGCTGAAATAACAAAAGATGAAAGAGTTTTATATCCGGCAAGTCGAGATGCTTTTTCAAAAAATGATTTCTCTTCTTCTGTTAACCTTAACTCAAATCTGGATTGTTTTATTTCTAGAGACTTCATAATTCTAAACTTTTAATTCAATACAAAGGTACGGAATAATTCCGTACGGAACGAATTTTTATGTTTATTTTTCCGATAATGCAAGTTGTTTCTTGTAATGCTTACAACTATTCAATGTTAAAAACTTATGTGAATATCAAATCGAAGTAAATAGGAATAGGCTCTCAAGGGATGATTTATATTACTAAAGTTTTGAAAATTTCTTTAGCTTTTTTTGTGAAAAAATTTAATTGTGTAAATTATAAATAGAAAGTTTTTTATTTTATCATAAAAAACACCATCTAAAACAAGCTCCGAATCCTAATATTATTGGAATCTGAGCTTGTCAAAGACAGTGTTAGATAAATTTTATTTATAGAAAAAAACTCTAAATAGTATCGAATCCGCAATAATCAACCAATACTTTCGGAATTTTTATACCCTCGGGAGTTTGATTATTTTCTAAAATAGCAGCAACAATACGCGGTAATGCCAAAGCACTGCCGTTTAATGTATGTGCAAGTTGAGGTTTTTTCACTCCCTCTTCTTTAAAACGTAGTTTTAGTCTGTTTGCCTGATACGATTCAAAATTACTTACCGAACTTACTTCGAGCCATTTGTCTTGTGCTGCGGCATAAACTTCAAAATCGAAAGTAAGAGCTGATGTAAAACTAATATCGCCACCGCAAAGTTGTAAAATACGATACGGCAGTTCAAGTTTTTGCACAAGAGTTTCCACATGGGCAACCATTTTATCAAGCATTTCATACGATTTGCTCGGATGTTCAATGGCAACAATTTCAACCTTATCAAATTGATGCAAACGGTTTAATCCTCTAACATCTTTACCGTAAGAGCCGGCTTCGCGTCTGAAACAAGCACTGTAAGCTGTGTTTTTTACAGGAAAATCGGTTGCATTTAAAATAACATCGCGGTAAAGATTGGTAACGGGCACTTCTGCCGTGGGAATAAGGTAAAGATTGTCTAAACCCACATGATACATCTGTCCCTCTTTATCGGGCAGTTGACCTGTTCCGAATCCCGATGCTTCGTTAACAACTAACGGAGGCATAATTTCAGTAAAACCTGCTTTTTGATTTTCATCTAAAAAGAAGCTGATTAAAGCTCGTTGTAAACGTGCTCCTTTACCTTTATAAACAGGAAATCCTGCTCCGGTAATCTTCACTCCGAGTTCAAAATCTATAAGGTCGAAATCTTTTGCAAGCTCCCAGTGAGGTTTTGCTTTGTCGGCAAGATTAGGGATATGTCCGCCTTCCTTTATAATAGTATTATCTTCTTCTCCTTTACCCGGAGTTACCGACTTGTGCGGTATATTTGGTAGTTGAATAAGTAATTTCTGCAACTCATCTTCAATAGCTGTCAGTTTATCCGACAACTCTTTAACACTGTTTTTTAAAGATGTGCTTTTTTCTTTTGCTTTATTAGCTTCATCTTGTTTGCCCGATTTAAACAGATTACCTATCTCTTTTGAGATACTGTTTATTTGGGCAAGAATATCATCTTGTTCCTTTTGAGTTTTTTTACGCTCGTTATCTTTTTGTTGAATTTGTTCAACAATACTTGAAGCATCAAAATTTTTTATCTTAAGTTTTTCAATTACTTCTTGTTTGTTTTCTTGGATATATTTTAGTGTAAGCATAAGTAAAAAGTTTTGCGTAAAAATAAAAAAACTCCCGATAAAAACTTACCGGGAGACATATTAATATTTTTAGAATTTAAAAATTAAGCCTCAGGAACAACAGAAACAAATGATTTGTTATCTTTTTTCTTTGCAAATTTTACAGTTCCGTTAACAAGAGCGAATAAAGTATGGTCTTTACCCATTCCTACATTTTCTCCCGGATGATGTTGAGTTCCGCGTTGGCGAACCAAAATATTTCCGGCAATTGCTTTTTGTCCTCCGTATATTTTAACTCCCAAGCGTTTGCTTTCCGATTCACGACCGTTACGGGAGCTACCCATTCCTTTTTTATGTGCCATTTCTGTAAATTTTTTTAATTAAGCAGTAATGTTTTCAATCTCAATTTGAGTGTATTGTTGACGGTGACCGTTTAATACTTTGTATCCTTTTCTTCTTTTCTTTTTGAATACCTTAACTTTATCACCTTTCACATGTGCAACTACCTTTGCAGATACTTTTGCACCTTTTACTACAGGCTGTCCAACTTTAACATCCCCTTCATTATCTATCAACAGCACTCTGTCAAAATCAACGGTTGAACCTTCTTCGGCATCCATTTTATTTACAAAAACTTTTGCTTTATTCTCAACCTTAAATTGCTGTCCTCCTATTTCAACTATTGCGTACATCAGTCCAAATATTATTTTGTTTAAAAACTTTCGGACTGCAAAAGTAGAAAACTTTAATTTATCTACAAATATTTTATGTAAATTATTTTAAAAAACTTTATCGTTTGTGTTTTTTTTAACAGAACTGATAGCGGCTCCTATTGCCATTCCCATAGCCAAAATAAACCAAAATCCGGCATCAACAGGTTTAGATGCTATTTTAGAGTAAAAAACAAGATACAATGATACTGTAATAATTACGGGTAAAAATGTTCTTAAAAAGGTGTTCTTTTTTTTCATGATTTTATAGTTTTAAGTTAAACATATACTTTAAGTTATCATGTCACGGTGTAAATTATTGTTTTAAAGTAAGATTTACGCTGTGACTGTCAGTTATTTATTTTTCTTTTAAAATATAATTATCATCAACTTTTACCAACTCCCAATTATTTTTCAATTCAAGATTCCAACCATCGCCTTCTATTATTTTATCACTCGTTTTTGTTGGAGCCGAAACTATTACTTTTTTCCAATCTTTGTCAACTAAAGCTCCTTTTTCTACTGTTAAAATTCCCCAGTTGTCAACAACTCTTAAATTGGGATAAACTGTTCCTAAATCTTTATACGGAATTAAATTTCCGGGATTATAACTTATATTCATATTTTGAAATGGAATAATCAAAATGGGATTTTCTTGAAATATTATATCAAGTTTTGCAAATAACTCTTTCTGTTTTATGTCTCTTTCTGTTTCAAAACTATTAATTTGTGCATAATTATATCTGTCTCTAATTAAAAGGATAGTATCATTTAGTTTTTCAGGAACAGAAATATTGAAAAAATCAATAATATAGTCTGTTAAATTCGTTGTGTCGGAAATTTTGAGATTCCAAGTTTTGTCATTTTGTTTCATATAATATCCATAAACAGGTATTGTGCGATAAGCAAATGAACTGACGAAAGTTAGGTTTTCGTATAGTTTTTCTATGGCATTTATATAATGTGTTTTTAAATCTTTGTCATTTCTGTCACTAAGCGTTGTTCCCGTATATTCGGCCAAACCTTCGTTAAGTTCAAGCAGGTTTTCATGTTTCTTTGCATTCGGAAAAATTTGATAGCGATATTCTCTGAAAAGCAGTGCATCTTTAATATGCTCTTTTTGTCGATTTTCATTTTCGGTATTTAATGCCTTTTTTAATGCTTCCAATTCCAATTTCAGATATATCCTGCCTTCTTTGTTGTCTAAATGGTCACAAGATTTTTGATGTAGATTTTCAAAACCTGTTTCGGCTTGAATTCTATGAAACAATTCGTGTGTGAGCAAGTTCAATTGTTCATTATAATTTTTTGGCAGTGGCAACATAACCATTGTCCACCTTTTGCCGTTCCAGGCGAATGCAGTATTTGCAATATTTATATTATCCGGTAAAAATCCGACGTATATCTTTTCTTTTTTATTTAAAATACCTTTTGTGTCTTTTTCATTGGCTATTATTACTCTGTTCTTTCGGTTTACAAACAAAATAGGTCCGTATAGTTGATTATTCCAAAGTTCCCCGTTTTCTTTTGACAGATATTCTTTTAGATTTTTAAAAATATTTTCATATTTTTTTATTTCATCTTTACTTATTTCAACTGTTTTATGTGTTGTTGAGTTACAACTGAAAAAATAAATTGCAATAAAAAGAAATATGATTTTTTGTGTATATTTCATGTGTGTAAAATGTATTTAAAAATTTATATTTTTCAGTGCAAACTCCGCTCAAAGGTTTCATTTTACACGGTTTTATTTAACAAAATGTATTATCAACAGTGGTAATGAACCAAAAATATTAGCAATTAAATGAACTAAAAAAGCCGGAACAATACTATCGGTTTTTTCGCGATACCATGCAGCAAGTATCCCTATTGACGATGTGAACAAAACAATGTGCATCACAAACCAGAGATTTCTGCCTGTTGCCAATAATGATAAATGCATAGAGCCGAATAGTAAGCCCGAAATTATTACCGAAAGACTTAGTTTAAACAGTTTTATGTTTTTCAGACTTGATAATATTGTTTGTAATAGACTACGTACAAAAACTTCTTCAACAAAACTTGACCAAAGCCAAACCACAAGAATCATTTCTATTATTGAATTGTGTTGCGGAAATCCTATTTCTCCCGGTTGAGGAAACATATTCGACAGTATTTTAATAAATACAACCGTGCCGAAAATCATAATAAATATGGTAATTAGTGCTGTTAAGCCGGTTAACTTAAAAATATTAAACTTTGCCGGTTTTGATAACCCGAAACCGGTTAGTTTTCCTCTGTTTAAAATCAGAATTGTTGTTAATGAGTAAATCAGCATAAATGATTTGAAGATTACATTTTTGTTCCAAAATGTTAAATTATCTGCAAAAGCGGCATTTGCAAATTTTGCTGATAATTGTGCCAGTAAAAAAATTACAATACCTATAATTATTGTTGAAATAATTGTGGTAAATGTGTTTTTACGAATAGTTTTTAATAAATCCATAGTTTTAATATTTATCGGTTAATAAGTTTTGCAGCTCCGGGCACTTCTGTATTGTAAAAAAACTTCTGTGCATTTAATATCTCTTTAATTTTATCGATTGAATTATTGGTTTCAACCGATTTCATTATTTTCAAAACAGTTTGTTCTTTGAGCATTCCTGCATGTAAAATACATGCTACATAGTTGTTATTACTCCATGTAGCTTGAATTATTTTTTTTAAATCGTTATCAAAAAGAGCAAGCAGATACTCTTTACCGTCAATTACCAAATTCAGTTGTTGGCTTTGCCAATGCTCCAATGCTTGTTTGCCAACCATGGCTTCTGTTATGTCAACATTTTTAATATCAATATATTCGTATGATTCAATATGAATATCAATATTTCGTGTAGCATGTTTTTCAATTACAGGCTTTACCTTTTCAAGAGCTTTCGGAAAAGCATCAACAACGGCAATAGATTTGCATCTGTTCATCATATTTTCAAATCTTTCAAAAACCAACGATACCGAATCAATTGAATAAGTAAGCATATCTTCGGTTTGAGGGGTAAGATTTTTTAACTCTGTTTTTAATTTTTGTGTTTTTGCAAAAATGTTTTTTTCGTAGTGATTTAAAAACTCATCGGGCGATATTGCCGAACACAGTTTGTTATTGTTCAGCTCTACAAGAACAGCTCCTTTTGTTTTTAATGAATCAATAGCTTTGTAAACATTAGCGGTAGGTTTGTTTATCTCTTTTCCTATTTTATATGCTGTTGCGGGTTTGTGAGCCAGTAAATATAGATATACATCAGCTTCTAATTTGTTAAAACCTATTTCTGTTAAAAGAGTATTTAAATTCATAGTAAAAATAATTAGTATAATACAAAACTACTACTAATTTTGTAAAAAGCAAATTTGTTTTATGAAAAAAATCTTGTATTTATGGCATTGATATATAACGAATTAGTGAAATTATTAATTAAAATCACAGATTATTTAAAATTTATTTTATAAAGTTTGATTTCTGTATTGTTACTCAAACTTTTGACATTGTAAACCACTATTTATAAAAGTAAAATTGTAAGAAATAGATATTTTGTAAATAATTTTGTGTAAGTTTAATTGTAGAAATGTTATTTTTGACAGAAATTAATGCTGAAATGAGAGAAAAATTTTGGTATGCCTTATATACAAAACCACGGCATGAAAAAAGAGTTACCGAAGAACTTACAAAAAGCGGATATACTGTTTATTTGCCTTTGATAAGAACATTGCGACAATGGAGTGATCGTAAAAAAAAGGTTGAAATGCCATTGATATCGTCATATGTTTTTGTAAATGTTAATTTAAAAGAATATTACGAAGTTTTGTCGGTTTGTGGAGCAGTACGTTATGTTTCTTTTGAGGGGAAAGCAGCTGAAATACGCGATTCGCAGATAACTGCTCTTAAAAAAGCTGTAGAGGGTAATATGCAAATTGAGGTAATGCAAAAATGTTTTGAAAAAGGACAAAAAGTAAGGATTATTTCAGGTGTGATGAGAGGGTGTGAAGGTGAATTTGTAGGGAAACGAGGGAGAAGTAGTTTTATAATTAATTTGGATAATGTAGGATTTGTTGTTAAAGTTAAAATTAGTGCAGACGATGTAATAAGAATATAGTTACAGTTATTTTATCAACTTTGTTAGTACCTGTTATTTTAAGAGATACCTCTATTTTAGAATAAATTTGTGAGCCACTAAAACAAAAATCATTAATATCAAACCTTTTATCAAAAATCCCCTTTTTTATACTCTTAATCATTACAGATTAATGATTATTAATGTAATTTTGCATACTTACCTGCTCACCCTGAAAATGGGACTGAGGAGGCGAAGCTGTACCTGTGCTTAATGAATAAATTTAAGTTATTTTGAACGATAGAGAAAAGTATCTGTTAGCAAACGGATTGCTACGCTCATTCTTCGCTCGCAATGACAATTAATTTAAATGATACAATTATATAATGGTACAATGATATAATTAGTAGAAAGTTTATAAAGTAAAAAGTTATCTGTGGGCAATAAATCCTTTTAATTCTATAAATTTGTGGTTAAAATATTTGAAAGAAACAATAAAAAAATTAAATAAATGAAAAAAGCATTAATTAGCGGAATAACAGGGCAAGACGGGTCGTATCTTGCTGAATTATTGATTAAAAAAGGATACGAAGTTCATGGTATTATCAGGCGAAGCAGCTCTTTTAATACTTTTAGGGTTGATCATATATATAACAATCCGGAGTTATTAAATAAAAGATTTTTTCTTCATTATGGAGACCTTACAGATTCAAGCAACTTAAACAGGTTAGTTGAAAAAATTGCTCCCGATGAAATTTATAATCTTGGAGCTCAGTCTCATGTGCAGGTATCGTTTGAAGTACCCGAATATACAGCTGAAGTTGATGGTATCGGTACTTTACGGTTTCTTGATGCGATAAAAGAGACAGGTATCAACACAAAATTTTATCAGGCATCAACATCGGAACTTTACGGAAAAGTACAGGAGATACCTCAAACCGAAAAAACGCCGTTTTATCCGCGTAGCCCTTATGCTGCTGCAAAATTATATGCGTTTTGGATTGTAAAAAATTATCGTGAGGCTTATAATTTATTTGCATCAAACGGTATTTTATTTAATCACGAAAGTGAAAGGCGAGGTAAAACATTTGTAACGCGAAAAATAAGTGTTGCAGTAGCTAAAATAATGCTTGGACAACAAGAATTATTACAATTGGGTAATCTTGATGCAAAACGCGACTGGGGTTATGCTCCCGAATATGTAGAGGGAATGTGGCGTATTCTGCAAGCTGAAAAACCTGATGATTATGTACTTGCTACAAATGAAACTCACACCGTAAGAGAGTTTATTGAACATTGTTTTGCATTTTTCAACGAAGAGATAGTTTGGGAAGGTGAAGGTGTAAATGAGGTAGGTAAATTAAAAAGTTCAGGCAAGCAAGTTGTCGGAATTAATCCTCGATACTTCAGGCCTACAGAAGTTGAACTGCTTATCGGAGATTATGCTAAGGCTAAAAAAGATTTGGGTTGGGAGCCTAAAACCAAATTTGAAGACTTAGTGAAGATAATGATAAAAGCCGACTACGAAAAATTAAAAAACCGATAATAATTTTGTGCCTACGAATGATATATTTAAATATTGTTTGTAAGAATTGTATAATTTGTGGATAAATATTTTTAACCGCAGATTATCAGATTATTAGGATTTAAGGAAAAATAAAGAGTAAGGATAAATAGTAATCTTATAAATTTCCATAATCTGTGGTTTTAAAAAATATTTAACTGTATATTATCAATCTTTTAGAGTTTTAAGAAAAGGTTTAGTGTAAAGAAAACATGAAATTATCTTATGTAATTTGAGGATATAATTAGAAAATTAAACAGATATGAATAAAGATTCGAAAATATTTATTGCCGGACATCGCGGAATGGTTGGCTCGGCAATTTACAGAGATTTAACAGAAAAGGGATATAACAATATAATTGTAAGAAGCATAGAACAGCTTGACTTGCTCAATCAAAATGCAGTTAAGGAGTTTTTTGAAGCAGAAAAGCCAGAATATGTTGTTCTTGCTGCTGCAAAAGTAGGTGGAATTGTTGCCAATAACACTTACCGTGCTCAGTTTATTTACGAGAATATGACTATACAGAATAATATTATTCATCAGTCGTATCTGAGCGGTGTAAAAAAACTGTTATTTTTAGGCAGCTCCTGTATTTATCCGAAAAATGCTCCGCAACCTTTAAAAGAGGAGTATTTGCTTACAGATGAATTGGAATATACAAATGAGCCTTATGCCATAGCAAAAATAGCAGGAATAAAAATGTGCGAAAGTTATAATCTGCAATACGGCACAAATTTTATCTCGGTTATGCCTACTAACCTTTACGGGAAAAATGATAACTACGACCTTGAAAAATCACATGTATTGCCTGCACTTATTCGTAAGATGCACCTTGGGAAATGTCTGATAAACAACGATTGGGATGCATTAAAAAAAGATATGGACAAGAATCCAATTGAAGGAGTATCGGGTGATAATTCAGAAAAAGATATTTTGGATATAATAGGTAAATACGGTATTAAACAGAATAACAATACGGTAAATATTGAACTTTGGGGCACAGGAAAGCCGCTTAGAGAGTTTCTGTATGTTGATGACCTTGCAAGTGCTTGTGTATTTTTGATGGTAAATATTGATTTTAAGGATACTTTTCCTGAAAATGCTAAAGAGGTTAGGAATACACATATAAATATAGGAACGGGGAAAGATTTGCCAATTAAAGATTTAGCCGGTATTGTAAAACAGACAGTAGGTTTTACCGGCAATATTGTTTGGAATACCGATAAACCCGATGGAACATACAAAAAACAACTTGATGTGTCAAAACTTAACAGTTTGGGATGGAAAGAGAAAGTAAGTTTGGAAGAAGGAATAAAGATGGTGTATGAAAATTATATAATTAGTTGAAAGTTGAAAGTTGAAAGTAGAAAGTTATTCGTAAGGAGTAAATCCTTTTAGTTTTATAAATTTGTGGTTATTGAGAAGTTGAAAGTAAAAAGTTATCCATGGAAAACAAATCTTTTTAATCTTATAAATCCGCAGTTAAAAAATATTTATTAAGTATCATTTGTGAATGAAAATCAAACAGAAATAAATAAATATTCAAGCTATTTAATATGTGTAATATGTTGACAAACAACAAGATATATCACTAACAGTAGAGTTACTAACAGTAGAGTTACTAACATTGTTGTTAGTTTTGTTTATTTTGTATTATTTTTACTGTAAAATATAGATAAAATGAGTAATCCTTTTTTATTTGGAAAAACTGTTGAGGATAAATTTTTCACAGATAGAGAGAGTGAAACAAAGATGTTATTATCTAATATTGATGCAAAGATAAATACAATCATAGTGTCGCCTCGACGCTATGGCAAATCATCTCTTATAAAAAATTTAACACATCAAGTTCCAAGTAATATAAAATTTGTATTTATTGATATTTATAACATAAGAAGTGAAGCGGAATTTTACAACAAATTTTCGTCAAAATTAATTGAAGCTACCATATCAAAATTTGAGGAACGTATTAATACATTAAAACATTTTTTAACTTTATTAAAGCCAACTTTTTCAATAGCGGCAGACAATGAAACAAATTTTGAGGTGTCTTTAAATTTAACAGGAACAACTTCAGAAATTGAAGAAATATTAAATATGCCGGAAAGAATAGCTATTCAAAAAAATATAAATATTGTTGTATGCCTTGATGAATTTCAAAATATTGAATTTTTTGAAGATTCATTAGCTTTTCAAAAAATATGCAGGTCGTATTGGCAAAATCATACTCATGTGAGTTATATTCTGTATGGTAGCAAACAACATATGTTAACGGGGTTGTTTCAAAAACGAAATGCACCGTTTTATCGTTTTGGCGATGTAATGTATTTGGGAAAAATAGATAAAATATATTTGGTGAAATTTATTATTGACAGATTTTCAATAACACAAAAAGAAATATATAAAGAAACAGCGGAAATATTAGTTGATTACGTAAAGAATCATCCATATTATACTCAGCAACTTGCATATATATTATGGAATATGACAGATAAAACAGCAGATATTAATACTCTTACCGAAGCAAAAAATATACTGTTAGATCAAAATACAATGTTTTATCAATCGGAGATAGAAGATATAAGTAATTCGCAAATTAATTTTTTGCGTATGATTATTGCCGGAGAAAAAAAGATTAACTCTAAACTCGTAATTGACAAATATAAACTTAACTCTTCGGCAAATGTTGCAAGGGTTAAAAAAGCTCTTATAAAAAAGGAAATCATTGAAGTTTATAAAAATAATATTAGTTTTTATGACCCTGTATTTGAACTCTGGCTTAGGGAGAGATATTTTGTTTGATAGTTGAAAGTTCAATGATACAATGGTTCAATGATGTAATGATGTAATGATATAATGAATGCGATAATTCAGTAATGCAGAAATGCGATAATGCCAAAAATTTGTCCGCCTCAGGAGGATGCAGAACTAAGCACGGAGGCTGAGCCTGTCGAAGCCGATGCAGGCAACGAAGCGATAAAAATAAATTAGTGTTAATTAGTCAACCGTGAAAAACCCTTATATTTTTCTCAAGCTGCAAATTTCATTATCATTTTATCTTGAATAAATTGATTCCAAATAATAATAAAAATAGAT
>Ga0256846_1000797_pt1 | contig 11292 bp, 10 predicted proteins | sample TevniametaG_FD_189098 | JGI IMG/M metagenome (GOLD analysis project Ga0256846, IMG submission 189098) | Tube worm associated microbial communities from hydrothermal vent at the East Pacific Rise, Pacific Ocean - Tevnia | ecosystem: Host-associated > Annelida > Integument > Unclassified ...
TAATCATTATATTATTGCGATAAATTTAAAATGCAGTGCTCCAAAGACTTGCAAATGAATAGACATAAGTTATTTTATTGTCATACGACTACTTTTTCCACCTAAAATAAATTACAAAATCAGAGTTTCTATAGAGAATAATTTTGTTTTAGTCGCAACTTTTTCCATTTATCCGTATGGATAAAATGAAAAAAATTAATGTACATTTGACGTAAAAATTGAGAAGATGAACCGATTAAAAAACTTTTATGAATTCTACAAAACCGTCAACATTGTTTATTTTGCCATTGTCGGTGGTTTGTTGTTGTTTATGACTACAAGCTATTTTCTGTCTGTGCAACAAAATTTTGACATAAACACAAATCAAAATCAGATAATATTAGGTGGTTCTCTTGCCATTATTTTATCATTTGCAGCACAATATTTCTTTCGAATTTCTTTGAAGAAAATCGATACAAAAGCGGATATCAAAGATAAATTTTCGGGTTACTTCAATGCTTTTATTATCAAACTGGCTTTGTTGGAAGGTGCTGCCATGGTTAATATTGTCTTTTTTTACGCTTCAGCAAACAAAATCTATTTGATATTTGCCGGATTTATTTTGTTGTTATTGCTTTTGGCAAAGGCGAATCCCGACAAAATATCCACAGAGCTGAAATTAAATTCGGAGGAGAAAGCCTACATCAATCAGCCGGAAAAATATTTTTCTGATTTTTAAATTATTTTTTGTTTTTATTTATATATTTGCAATCCGAATTTGTTCAGTGAACACGATGGCGAGGTAGCTCAGGTGGTTAGAGCGTCGGATTCATAACCCGGAGGTCGAGAGTTCAAGTCTCTCTCTCGCTACATTGCAAACAGAAAAAACAACTTAGGAGAGTTGGCAGAGTGGTCGAATGCGGTGGTCTTGAAAACCATTGTGGGGCAACTCACCGGGGGTTCGAATCCCTCACTCTCCGCAAAAGGAACCCGTGGCGAAAGCTGTGGGTTTTTTTAATGAAAGAAAAATAACAATCCCAAAACACCGAAACTCCAAACGATATAATAGTCATCGCATCACTATTTTTAATTTAAAATGAATGATAATTACAAACATTTGCTAGCCGAGTGATACGATGACTCACAGAATTACAAACTTTTCCGGAATAAGCTTGTGAAACTCGACATGTAAATAATAATCCATTTTTCTATCAAGAAATCTCAATTAGTCCGCTTAAATAATCACCTATTGCCAGTGAAGCAGTTGCCGCCGGAGAAGGCGCATTGCCCACATGAATAATGTTTTGATCTCTAAGCACCAGAAAATCATCGACCAAATTGCCACTTTTGCTGATTGCTTGCGCCCTAATGCCTGCGCCACTCGGTGTCAAATCGTTTTCTTGAATTTCAGGAATCAGATTTTGCAAAGCTTTTGTAAAAGCTTTTTTTGACCAAGACCTATACATTTCATAGGCGCCATCTCGCCAATATTTTGCAGCAACTTTCAAAAATCCCGGATAGGTCAATATCTCAAATAGTTCAGGAAAGTTGAATTGCATTTTCCGATAAGATTCTCTGCCAAAAGCCAAGACGGCATTCGGTCCTGCTTCTACTCCTCCTTTCATCATTCTGGTGAAATGCACACCCAAAAACGGAAATTCAGGGTTCGGAACCGGATAAATCAAATTATTCACCAAATATTCTTTTTCTTTTTTTAGTCGATAATATTCTCCTCGAAAAGGGATGATTTTATAGTCTATTTTTTGTGTTTTTTTCGCCAGTTTATCAGAATATAAACCCGCACAATTATAAACCAAATCCACTTGATGAATTTGTTTATCAGTGATGATTTCCACTTGTTTTGTTTGCTTGATATCTAAGGCTTTTTCTTTGAAAAAAATTTCGGCATCATGGCTTAATATTTTTTTTAACAGACTTCTTGCCACCATATAATAATCAACAATACCGGTTTCGGGTACCCAGATTGCCTTCAATCCCGAAACATGTGGTTCATAGGCTTCAATTTCTTCAGCTTCCAGTTTTTTTAAGCCTTGCAAACCATTTCTCAATCCCTTGTCATACAGATCATTGAGCATGGAAAACTCTTCATTTTTTGTGGCGACAATCAGTTTTCCGCAAATATTATATTGCACTTTATTCTCGTCACAAAATCGTAGTAATTCCGCATAGCCTTTCCTACAATTTTCAGCTTTGAGACTTCCCGGCTGATAATAGATTCCGGAATGAATCACCCCGCTATTGTGTCCGGTTTGATGCATGGCAATATCGTTTTCTTTTTCAATGAGCATCAGCTTTATCTCAGGATGTTTTTGCAACAACTTGTAGGCAGTTGCCAAGCCTACAATGCCCGCGCCTATTACCGCAATTCTTTTAGGAGTATTTTGATTTGAAAAATGCACAACAAATTGTTTTTATACGGTAAAGTTAAGCGAGGCTTTTGACATAAAAAATGTGTTTTGTTTTATTTCATAAAAAAAACCAAGCTCGACAAGCTTGGTTTTTAATTTTTTATTTTGAAAAGATACTATCTGGTGATATTCAAAATTTCCATTTTAATCACTCCGGCAGGAACCGTTATTTCTGCAATTTCTCCCACTTCTTTTCCCAACAAACCCTTTCCAATGGGTGAATCTACAGATATTTTTCCTTCCATAGGATCTGCTTCACTTGCAGAAACCAAGGTATAAACCGATTCTTTTCCGGTTTTGTGGTTTTTTACTGTCACGGTGGAAAAAATCAAAACTTTAGATGTGTCCAAATTAGAATCGTCCAAAATTCTGGCATTGGCAAGAATGCCCTGCAATTCTCTGATTTTCCTGTCCACCCTGACTTGTTCTTCTTTTGCGGCGTGATATTCGGCATTTTCAGACAAATCGCCTTTATCTCTTGCTTCGGCAATTCTTTTGGTAATATCCGGCATTTCTTTATACTTTAAAAACTCTATTTCTTCCTTGAGTTTTTGCAATCCTTCGGGGGTTAAATAATTAATTTTTCCCATAACGTTCTAATTTTAAATATTATAAATAGAAATCCCACCTATATATTTCGGCGGGAATTCTCTTGCAAAAGTACAAAATTTTCCGGTATGTTTGCAACATAATAAATATCGGTGAAAAAAAGAAGCAAAAAAATCAACATTATCACTTTGGGATGCTCCAAAAATGTGTATGACAGCGAGAGTCTAATGGGACAACTTGCTTATAGCGGTTATTCGGTCTCGCACGAAAGCGATGAAAAAGCAGATGTGGTGATTATCAATACTTGCGGTTTTATTCATGACGCCAAGCAAGAATCCATAGACACTATTCTAGCCGCCATACATGACAAACAAAACGGTCTGATTGAACAAGTCTATGTGACCGGATGTTTGAGTGAACGATATAAGAAAGAACTTCCGATTGAAATTCCGGAAGTAGATCAATATTTCGGCACACATGACATGATTAAACTGCTCAAAGTTTTTGGTGCGGAATATAAACACGAACTGATCGGCGAACGAAAACTCAGCACACCCAATCATTATGCATACCTGAAAATTTCAGAAGGCTGTGACAGAAGTTGTTCTTTTTGTGCCATTCCGATGATTCGTGGAAGACATATTTCCAGAGATATTGAAAGTTTGGTCAAAGAGGCTGAAAAACTTGCAGAGAAAGGTGTAAAAGAATTGATTTTAATTGCACAAGACCTCACCTTCTACGGCTTGGATATTTATGGAGAAAGAAAGTTAAATGATTTATTGAAGGCACTCACAAAAATTGACGGAATTGAATGGATTAGATTGCACTATGCTTTTCCGACGGGCTTTCCGGAGGAAGTGATTCAAACCATTGCGAAAGAAGAAAAAATTTGCAACTATATGGATATTCCGCTGCAACATATCAACGACGATATTCTCAAATCCATGAAGCGCGGACACAACAAAACAATCGCCAACAAGCTGATTGCCAAACTCAGAAAATCGGTACCTAATCTTGCCATTCGGACCACTTTGATTGTCGGATATCCCGGTGAAACCGAAGAAAAGTTTCAAGAACTCAAAGATTGGATACAAAAAATGCGCTTTGATCGATTGGGTGTTTTTTCTTATTCACACGAAGAGCAAACTCATGCAGGCGAACTCATCGATGATGTTCCCGAGCATATCAAAAAGGAACGTGTTGATGAAATTATGGCTCTGCAAAGTCAAATTTCATGGGAAATCAATCAGCAGAAAGTCGGAAATATTTATCGATGTATTTTTGATCGGATTGAGGATAAATATTATGTCGGACGAACGGAATTTGATTCTCCGGAAGTGGATAATGAAGTTCGGGTGGATGCTACGAAATATCAGATTGATTTGGGAAAATTCATACAAATAAAAATTACCAAAGCTGAGGCTTTTGATTTATATGGCGAGATTGTTTAGAGCAATTTGCCAATGATATCCTCGACACTTATGCCCTCGGCATCTCCTTTATAATTGAGCAAAATTCGATGACGCAGAATTTCAGTAGCAACATTTTTCACATCCTCTATGTCAGGAGAAAATTTTCCATTGACCAAGGCATTTGCCTTTGCGCCTAAAATCAAATTTTGCGAAGCTCTGGGACCTGCTCCCCAGTCCAAGAAAGATTTAACGATTTGCGGCGCTTCTTCTGATTTTGGTCTGGTTTTTCCAACCAGCTTAACGGCATATTCAATCACATTATCTGCCACCGGAACACGGCTTAATAAGTCTTGATAATTCAAAATTTGTTGTTTTGACACTACCGTATTCACCTGAGCATTTCTGTTTATGGTTGTGCTTTTCACCACTTCTACTTCCTCTGTAAAAGACGGATAATCCAAATTCAAAGCAAACATAAATCGGTCTAACTGTGCTTCAGGCAACGGATAAGTTCCTTCTTGTTCAATGGGATTTTGCGTTGCCAACACAAAAAAAGGTTTGTCTAAATCAAAATGACGATTGGCAATGCTCACACTTTTTTCCTGCATGGCTTCCAGCAAAGCTGCTTGTGTTTTCGGAGGTGTTCTGTTGATTTCATCTGCCAAAATAATATTTGAAAAAACAGGACCTTTGATGAATTTGAATTGTCTATTTTCGTCTAATATTTCCGTTCCCAGAATATCCGATGGCATCAAATCCGGCGTAAACTGAATGCGTTTAAAATCTAAACCCAAGGCTTGGGCAACCGTGTGCACCATCAGCGTTTTTGCCAATCCGGGAACACCGATTAAAAGTGTATGCCCATTGCTCAAAATCGATAAAATGATTTTGTGAACAATATCATCTTGACCTACGATTATTTTGGCAACTTCGTGTTTGAGATTTTCTACATTCTGCCGAAGTTCTTTGGCTAGATTTACATCACTCATGCTTATTTTTTTATCCAGTTACTTTGAAACTTACAATCTTTATACGCCTTGTTTATTTTAATATAATTGTTTTTAATTTTTTCATTCATCCATTTCACCAAGACTTTTTCTTTTTTCTTTTCAAGCGCCATTTGCTTGATTTTTACATAATCTTTCACATAGTCAGCCTTGTGTGCCGGTATTTTTTTCTTCACATAAAGAATGCGGTAATGTGATTTTCCCGTAGGTTCTTTTTCCTCATATACTTCAGAAATATCTCCTTCGTTCAATTTTTCGACCTTTTTAAAAATTTTCGGATCCAAGGTAGTCAAATCCAACAACGACTCTCCGCTGGAGGGGTTCACCACTTTTCCTCCCATTTTTTTTGTGTTTTCGTCATCAGAAAATGCTTTAGCTGCTTCTTCAAAATCTAATTCTTTATCCAAGATTCTTTTTCTGATGGAATCTAATTTCTTTTTGGCGCTTCTTTGGTTTAGAAATCCAATTTCCGGAACCAACAGAATATGTCTTACAACACGCTCTTGTCCTTTGATTTTTTCGACCTGCAGAATATGCCACCCGAACTGGGTTTTAAAAGGTTCTGAGATGCTTCCTTCGTCCAGACTGAAAGCAACATCTTTGAATTCTTGCACAAAACCCGATTTTCTGTTGATCACATATTTTCCGCCGTCAGCCCTTGAACCGGGATCTTGAGAATACAAAACCGCTTGGGTTCTGAAACTGGAACCTTCTTCAATTGATTTTTTAATATTTTTAAGTTGGTCAATGACTTTCCTGACTTCTTCTTTATCCGGTTTCGGTTTAATCACAATCTGATAAAGTTCCACTTGCGTGCCGAATTCCGGTAGTTTATCTTTTGGGATTTTATCATAGAAATTTTTAATCTCCTCAGGACTCACATCGATATCTTTGACAATTTTCTCTTTCATTTTCTCGCTGTACTTTCTGTTTTTATCCAAAGTGGAAAGCTCATCTTTGAGTTCTTTCAATGTTTTTTTATTATAGAATTCCAGAACTTTTTCCATCGATCCCAGTTGGGCTTTCATGTAGTCAATTTGTTGAGAAACCATTCCGGTAATTTCTTTTTCAGAGACGGTGATTAAGGTGTCTTTTTTTGCTTCTTGCACAAACATTTTATCTTGCAACAAACTCTCCATAATATCACAAGTGCTGAGATTTTTAATCGGAATGCCTTGTTCTTTCAGTTGTGTTTTCATTCTGTAAATATCAGAGTTCAACACAATATTATCTCCTACAACCGCTGCTATTCCATCAATCTTCACTCGTTGTATCTTGGGTTTGACCGAATCAATTTTTTGTATGATTGAGTCTTTTTTTTGCACGATTGAATCGTTTTTCTTTCCGTTTTCTTGTGCAAAACTTACTATGGTAAATATAAAGGCAATGAGTGATATAAAGTTTTTATTCGTCATTCTTGTGTATTTTATATAATTCAAAATGTTTCTTTTTTATGGCTTCTTCTTTAATTTCTTTTTTGAGCTTGGCAATCACTTTTCTTTTTCTTTGGTTCAAAAGCAATTGTTTGAGATCTTCTTTAACAAAATTAAACGCCAAGGGTTCTCCTATATTTATCCTGTCTTTAATCAGCACCAAATATAAACCTAAACTATCTTTTAAAATAAATTTTTTACTTTTTTTTAGGATTTGCTTATCTCCCACTCTCGAAAACCTTGGCAATTCTTCTCTGAATGACTTCAAAGTATACCATTTTTCTCCTTCGATATCCATTTTCTTAAAAATAGGTGTCCTTTTCAGCAAGCTGTCTTTGTGTTCAATTTTTTTAGAAAAGAACCACTTTTGATATTTATATTTGTTTTTGTCAGCATCATTAAAAACGATATAAATGGGCTTGACCAAAGGTTCCTTGGCTTTGAAATAAGTTTTGTTGTTGTTGTAATATTTTTTTATGCTATCCACCGCAACAAAAGTATCCAGATATTTTTCTGCCAGCAAATCTTTATAAGTATCCATCAACAAATCTTTTTCATATTGTTTGACCAATTGATGAATTTGCAATGTGTCAATATTTCTTTTTGCACTTTCAACCAACAACGTCTCATATGCCCAATCTTCAATATATTTATTGATGGCAATCAGACTGTCTTCTTTGCTTTTCAGCATAGAGAAATCATTCTTGATATCTTCAAGATATAAGACCTTATCATAGACTTTTGCCAGAGGTGTTTTTTTCTCCTTTTGGTTGAACAAACTACAAGAGGAGACAAACAAACTCAACAGCAGCAATAGGCTAAGATTTGTATTTTGCTCTAACTTTTTTCCAAATATTTTCATTGAGTTTTACGGGATATTTCCGCTTGAGTTTTTTGAGCCATTCTTGCTCTAGATATTTTTGATATTCGTTGGTTATTTTTCCTTTGACCTTTTCAAGCTCAGGAGATTCCGGCGCCTTGATTTTTATACGTTTCAAAACAAAATATTGTCCGTTTTCTTTATATTGAACATATTTGTTTTTGTCAATTCCATGTGTTTTGACAAATGCATCATCGACATTATATTCTCTTTCTTTTGCCAAAATGGTTTCGCCTGAAAATTTCTTTTTGATATCGTCCAAGCTTTTATTTTTCTTTAGACATTTCAGGGCTTTTTTTGCTGTTTTCTTATGATCAAACTGAAGTGTGAGTACATCAAATCTTTTGGGCAGCTTGAATTTTTCTTTGTTGCTTTGAAAGAATTGCTTCAGTCCCAGCGTATCTTTGATGGATTTATTCCAAATCATATCCGACTTGATATAGAACATCAACAGACCGTTTCTGTATTCATTGACTATATCAGCAAAATCAGGATAGAATTTTTCCAGATTTTTATTGAAATAGTCCAATACTTTTTGATCTTTAAATTTTTCAAACAGCATTTTCACGATAATTTCTTTGTCTTTATATTGAGATTCGTCTTTATATTGATTTGCTGATAAATAGTGAAAGAAATCTGCATATTTCACATCCATTTCTCCATTGATGGTTATCAAAGTTTTATCTAGTAAATCACTTGATTTCGGGAATTTCCACATGGTTTTGAAAAAGTCTTTATTAATCAAGGCATATACCTTGGAAAGCGCTCCTTTCATATCGATTTTAAAATCTTTTTTCAAACGGCGAATCAGTTTTTCTCTACCCAATTTTGAGCGCTCGTCTCTGGTCACTTGATATCTGAGTTGTTGTTTTTCTTTTTCAAAAGGCTGCAAGGGATATTTGTTTAAGAGTTTTATGATGTGCCAACCGTATTTTGTATGAAAAGGTTTTGAGATATCTCCCGGATTTTTAAGTGCGAAAGCCTGATTTTCAAACTCCGGAATCATTTGTCTGATTCCAAACTCTCTCAACCGCCCTCCTTGCTTGGCGGAGCCTTTATCATCAGAGAATTGTTTTGCCAACTTGCCGAATTCTCCTTTGCCTGATTTCAGTTTGGTATAGATTTCTTCAATTCTGGTTTTGGCATCAGATTCCTTTTTTTTCGGTTCTCCTTTTCTGTCCATGGTCATGATATGTGCCACTTCAATATTTCCACGGGCAGGTCTTCTGTTCAAAACTTTCACGATATGATAGCCGAATCTTGTTCTGAAAGGTTTTGAAATTTTTCCTACGGGTGTGTTGTAGGCAGCCGATTCAAAGGGGTAGACCGTATGAAAAACATTGATATAGTCCAAATCTCCTTTGTTGTCTTTTGCAGAAGGGTCTTCTGAATATTTCACAACCAATGCGGCAAAATCTTTTGAAGCCAAAGCTTCTTTATAGATTTTCATAATCTTATTGTAGGCATTCAAGGAATCTTTCGGGCTTGCGTTTGGCGGAATTTGAATGAGTATATGTGCCACTTTCACATCTGTTTTCATACGTTCATACAACTCCTTGACCTGTTTGTCTATCAGCTCATCATCATTTAAATATTTTTTTGCCAAATCATTTCTGTAGCCTTTAAATTCTCTCTTGAATTTTGGAAGTGTGTCATAGCGTTTTGCATAGACATCTTCCAACTCCAGACGATAGTTAATGAATAGATTCAAATAGTTGTCGATATCTTTTTGCGTTTCATCTTGAACCAAATCCAGGTTTTTCGTGTACATTTTGACAAAGGTTTCCACTGTAACAGGCTTGTTGTTCACCCTCATCAGAATTTCTTTATCATCTTGCGCAGACAGGCTTAGATAGCCCAACAATACAAAAACAATTAAAATCTTTCTCATAATATATATTTTTAGGTTTCTGCAAATTTAAAATTTATTATGCATATGAGACTTATAACTCATCTTTATTTCGTTTTATTTTCCTACTTTTAACAAAAATTTATAACTCCCCAAGTCATAATGAAAAGGTTTAGTTTCTTTTTTTTTGGTATTTTGATTGGAATTTTGGTCACTTTGCTCTATTTTGAAAAGAGAAAAAATACGGAAATCAGACAACAGAGTAATGTCATTTTGGAAAACATCAAAAAACTCAATAAGCTTGTGGTCACGGAGGCTTATTTCAACGAGGTATATTCTTATTCCGATTCAAAAAAATATTTTTTCGACCAATTTGAGTTCAATAAAAACGCTGTTTTATCGGTTAATGCAAAAGTTCAGATTTCTTATGATTTAAGCCGGTTAAAAATCGATGTGGACTCAATTCAAAAAATTATCAAAATTGTCCGTATCCCCACGGCAGAAATCTCCATTATTCCTGATATCAAATATTATGATTTGCAACAAAGCAAATTCAATGCTTTCAGCAAAGAAGAATTGAACGAAATCAACAGAAAAGCCATTGAACGTATCAAATCAAATATCAATATCCAAGCCTTGGAAAAACAAGCAAAACAAAGGTTGTTGGAAGAACTTCAAAACATTTATGTTCTAAGCAAAATCTATAATTGGAAAGTTGAAGAAGGTGCCTTGGCAAAATTAAAAGACGAATTGAAACTCTAGGATAATTTTTTCATGCTTATGGCTCGGTTAAGCTTTAGAATCCGGAGATTTTTAGAGATGAGTTTGTAAGGGTTGCTTTTGTTCTCTGCCGGCTTTCATTCATTTCAGCCATTTTCTCTTTCAAATTTGCTACAAGTTTAATTTCTTTCGGTGCGTTAGCAAAAGACATACTCTTTGGCAAGTTTTGGGTCTGAGCGTTGGCTCGTGTGAATTGCAAATGTGTGTGGCTTATGTCGTGGGAATATTTTTTATGATGTTACTTATAGTCTTTGATTTATAGTCAACAATTTTTAATCTTTGCAGTGTGGAAATAAAATCTAAAATAGGTAATCGAATTAAGGAATTAAGAGAACAAAAAGAAATGTCTCAAAAGGATTTATCGTATTCTGCTGATTTAGACAGAAGTTACATAGCAAGTGTTGAAAATGGTAAACGTAATATCTCTATTGTAAATATTGAAAAGGTTGCCATTGCTCTTGAAGTTTCATTAAAAGAATTTTTTAATAATGGCAAGTTTGATTACGATAAATAAAGCAGTAGAGAATTTCAAGACTTTGATTGATAGTTCAATCAAAGAAGGAGGAAATAAAGCTAAAACAGCAATGATTAGATCGTCAAAGCCTATTCTAAACATTCACGAAGCTGTAAAAGTACAGTTAATTGAAAATGGAGTGAATAAAGATCTTATTTTTCCGCCACTTAATTCAAGAACTCCTGAATTGAAATTAGCAGGGTTTTTAAAACAAAAAGATCAAGATATTTGTGTTACGCCAAATGATGAAGAAGAAACAGTTGAGATATTAAAAATTGGATTGTTAAATGGTCAAGAAGATAAATTTGGAGAAGAATTTACTAAAAAGACTTTAGTAATTAATGTTAGAAGCCAAATTAGTAGTATACAGAAAAACTTTGATACACTTTATGAAAGAACAATATCAGAAGCTCAAAATTTACACGAAAGATGTCCTGAAATGGTATTAGGGGAAGTTTAT
>Ga0256846_1000798_pt1 | contig 11291 bp, 12 predicted proteins | sample TevniametaG_FD_189098 | JGI IMG/M metagenome (GOLD analysis project Ga0256846, IMG submission 189098) | Tube worm associated microbial communities from hydrothermal vent at the East Pacific Rise, Pacific Ocean - Tevnia | ecosystem: Host-associated > Annelida > Integument > Unclassified ...
CCGGCATCCCAGAATTTGAAATCCGGCATATAAATATCCACAATTCCATCCAGAATTTTCAGGGCTTCAATGCTTTCATAGCCAGAGCTGTTGTAAACCAGCGGAATATCAAGACCGTTTTCTGCTGCAATATCCAGTTCTTCAAGTATAAACGGCAGAAAATGCCCCGGTGTTACCAGATTTATGTTATGGCAGCCTGCCCGTTGCAGTTCCAGCATTATGGATGCAAGCTGTCCTTTTTCAGCTGCCTGTCCTTTTCCTTTTATGCTTATGTCATGATTCTGGCAGAAGATGCATCTTAAACTGCAATGGGTGAAAAAAACTGTTCCTGAGCCGTTTGTGCCGGATAAGGCAGGCTCTTCTCCGAAATGCGGGCAGAAATCTGATATTTCAAGTCTGCCCCCTGCCCCGCAGTATCCTGTCTGTCCTTTTTTGCGGCCGGCTTTACAGGCCCTGGGGCATAGAGAACATTTTTCCATCAGGGCATGGGCTGCTGCAATTTTTTCTTTCATCAGGCCTTTGGCCCTTGTTTCCATATAAACCGGCCTGGTCATGATTCTTTGAACTCCATGGCATGCCTGTTCAGGGCTTTGATGATTTCAAGGGTGTTTTTACCGGGTTTTCCATTTCCTATTATTGAATCATCTACCTGAACCACAGGCACTACCCCCTTGTTTGTGCCGGTGATGAAAGCTTCATCAGCCTCAAGCAGTTCTTTGCGGGATATCTGCTTTTCTTCGACACTGAACATTTCTGAAGCAAGGTTAAGGATAAGTTTTCTTGTAATACCCTTTAATACGCCATGGGCAGGGGTTATAAGCTTTGACCCTGAAAAGGCGAAAAGATTGCTTGTAGTGCCTTCAAGAACCTCGCCTGCCGCATTGACATATATTGCTTCAATTGCTTTGTTCTTTTTTGCCTTCTGCAGGGCAAGGGCAGCCGGAATATATGAGGTTGTCTTGGCATCAGGCATGACCCGCTCCTGTTCAATGGTGATGACCCCGACGCCTTTTGTATACCATTCTTCAGGCAGCTTTTTCATGGGAGTTACAAGAACTATAAGCCGGGGACTGCCTGCCGGAGTGAAGAAATCAGGGCTTGAACCGCCTGTAATCACGATTCTTATATTGGCTTCATTCATGTCCTGGCCATTGCCTGTGATCCATTCCATATTTTTTTCCAGGGTTTTGAGAATAATATTTTTTATTTTGTTTTTTCCCCAGGGAAAAGCAATGCCTGTGCTTGCTGCTGACTGTTTCAGTCTGTCTATATGCTCGTTGAGAAAATACGGTTTACCCCTGTATGTGCGCATTATATCGCAGATTCCATATCCGCGCAGTACAGCAAGGTCATCAACCGGAATTACAGCTTTTTGAGAAGAAATAAATTTTCCATCCACATAGTAGATGCTCATGGGGCAAACTCCTTGAACTTATAGTGAAATTTTTTTATATTAAAAGATAAATATGACCGTTAATCTGGATAATCAAGGGCACAATGTATTTTTTTCTGGAAATTGAAACCAGACAGCAGCACGATACCCTGTCTGAAGAAGATCAGGTTATTGTGTGCAGGGCCTGTAATAATATAATAACCCGCCCTTTTTATAAAATTCCGGTCAGTAGCAGTTTTTCTCATATTTTTGCCAATCCCCACGGACATGTGTTTGAAATAGGGTGTTTTTCACGTGCAGAGGGCTGTATGGAAGCTTCCGGCCTTTCTTCTGAATTTACCTGGTTTGCCGGCTATTCCTGGAAAATTGAAATCTGCAGACAATGTAAGTCCCACATTGGATGGATATTTATCTGTGACTGTGAAAACGCTTCCGGGATGCCTGTGCAGTTTCACGGGCTTATTCTTGATAAACTTGTTTTTCCATGATCTGAAATGAAAGATATGCAGTGATTATAAAAAAGATATTGAAAATTTCATGGTCTGTTGCAGCAGTTTTTATCTTGTGCGGAAATATTTATTTCTGGGTCGATGAAAATGGAATCAGGCATTTTACCAATGTTGCGCCGCCGCATGGCAGCAGCAGGGTTGAGGAATTCAATGAAACCAGATCTGCCCCGGAAAGGGTTCAAAGACATGAAGGCCGGGTATTCAGGCTTTTAAAGATTTTTGACGGCGATACAATCAAGGTTGCAGGATCAGGATTTATATTCAAAATCAGACTTGTGGGTATAGACTGCCCTGAAACAGGACATGATGGACAGCCCTCCCAGCCCTTTGCCATTAAAGCGAAAAAATATCTTGCCCGTCTGCTTGGAGGGGGAAAGATCAGGATCATAAATTATGGTATTGGAGGTTATAACCGCCAGCTTGCAGAAATTTATGTCAACGGCAGAAACGTGAATCTTGCAATGGTAAGAGCTGGTCTTGCCGAGGTATATCGGGGAAGGCTGCCGCCGGGGTTTGATTCAAGACCATATTTTGAGGCTGAAGCAAGTGCAAGGCGCCTTGGAAAAGGAATCTGGTCTCTTGGCAGAAAATATGAAAGTCCCAGGCAGTGGCGCCGCGAACATCCATGGCGATAAACAAATTTAAGGCTTGCCAAACTATTTTCATATGCTTATTATTATATGTAATAAATGCCACTTTTTCAGCGGTTTAAAAAGTGTGCATGCAATTTATACTATTATAAAGGAGCCAGTATGATGAAAGACAGAGCATTGAGACGGCACCAGGATTTTAAAGCAAAAAGAAAAAGTCAGCAAACTTATAATAGTTGTATTTCAGATCTGCCCAGGGCAAAAATCCATGAACTGGAAAATAATGTTGGAAAATTGAGAAAGATATGCGTTGCAGTGCGTCCCGACAAAACGCTTAAAAAAGCAGGCAAAAAGCCTTTAAGGGAAATGAAGCATGATATTACCATGAAAGAGCAGTTGAGAATGATCGGCTGACATTTGTCTTAACCTGAATTAAAAGAGTCCTGCTGTGGAAGCAATGCAGCAGGACTCTTTTTTTATTTCAGGATCAGAACGGGATATCGTCATCGGCTATGGGAGGCTGGCCGCCTGTCATGCCCGGGCTTGTCTGGCCCTGGAAATTATCAGAAGGTGCAGGTTTGTTAAAACCTGTGTTTCCCTGGTAAGGCCCGCCGTCCTGGGAACTGTCCTGGCGTCCGCCCAGAAACTGGAAGTTTGATGCTATGATTTCCGTTATGTAGTGGGTCTGTCCGTCCTTTTCATAACTTCTTGTCTGAAGCCTGCCCTCTATATATATCTGCCTGCCCTTTGACAGATATTTTTCACAGGTTTCAGCCTGTTTTCCAAATACAACAACCCTGTGCCATTCTGTTCTTTCCTGGCGCTCTCCTGTGTTTTTGTCTGTCCATAATTCACTTGTTGCAACGGACAGATTGACAACAGCCAGACCCTGCTGGGAATACCTGATTTCAGGGTCTCTTCCCAGTCTTCCTATCAGCATTACTTTGTTCAGACCCGCCATTTAATCCTCTCCTTTTTTGATTTGCATTAAAGATATTTGAATTTAAAGAATTTACCTGATTAGCCTGATATAGTCAACCTGGCTGGCTGAGATATTTTCAGCTTGACATGGAATAAATTTGGGGTTATGTTGCTATTATGGTAGCAACATAACGGGAGAAAAAAATGGAAACATATTTGAACCTGAAAGCACTTGGATTTTCTCAATATGAGGCTGCCTGTTATATGGCTCTGGTTAACAGGCACCCTGTAAACGGCTCACAGCTCAGCAAGATATCAGGTATTGCAAGATCAAGAATTTATGATGTTCTGCGTAATCTCAAGGCAAAGGGTTATGTGATCGAGGTTAATCCCGGCCAGTATGCCCCCCTGCCTTCAGATGAGCTGGTACGGCGTCTTAAGCGCAGTTTTGACAGTCATATTGAACAGTTTGAGGATCAGATTGCAAGGGCATCACGTAAAAATGATTTTGAATATGTCTGGACTCTGACAGGATATGAAAATGTAATGGAAAAGGCCATTGAAATGATAACCAATGCTGAAGATGAAATTTATGTGAGGCTTTTTCCTGAGGCTGACAGCCATCTTGGCAGCCACCTTTTGCAGGCAGACAAAAGAGGTGTGAAGATCCGCTATATTGCCATGGGGCCGGTTGAAAAAAAATTTGATGTCCAGGTTATTCATCCTGACCATGAACATCTTGAAAAAATTGTGGGCGGCCGTTCTCTTGAAGTCATCACAGACAAGGCAGAAGCTCTTGTGGGTATATTTGAAGCGGGAAAAGAGGAAACATCGCCCATCAACTGGACCCGGAATCAATGGTTCATAGTGGCCAACCGGGACAGCCTGCGCCATGATTTTTATCATTGTTTTCTTGAAAAGATACTGGATCAGGGCATGGAACTTACACAGGATGAAAAACGCATTTATAAACTCATAAAAGAGGATAATTAAAACCAGGGGAGGTATAAAATGACTGCAATGAGAAAAATTCATTATTTTACAGGGTTTTCCAATGAAAATGACAAGACCATTTTTAATCTGGAAGACGATTTTGGTGCCCATCATTATGACAGGATAGATCTTGTTGTCCGCCATGCAAAGGGCTGCTGGCTTACAGATGAAAAGGGCAACAGATATCTGGACTGCCTTGCTGCATATTCTGCTGCCAATTCAGGCCATCATCACCCGACCATAACAAATGCGGTCATGGATGCCCTGATAGGAAACTATGCCTCTGTACTGTCCAATGTGGTTTTTACAGATCCCCTTGGTATTTTTCTTTCTGAAGCTGCAAAGTTTGCTCCTCAGATGGCTCCGCGTTTCGGAAACTGCGGCAACAAGGTTCTGCCTAAAAACGGAGGAGTTGAATCCGTTGAAACTGCAATCAAGACCATGAGATATTACGGGTTCAAACAAAAGGGAATCAAGGACGGAAATCAGGAAATCATTGTGTTTGATGAAAATTTTCACGGCAGAACAATTTCTGTTGTCTCCTTTTCTTCCACCCTGAAATACAAGGAAGGGTTCGGCCCTCTGACCCCTGGTTTTGTGTCTGTTGAATTCGGCAACCTTGAAGCAGTTAAAAATGTAATCAATGAAAATACCTGTGGTATCCTTGTGGAGCCAATGCAGGGAGAAGGCGGAATGAATATTCCTCCTGAAGGGTTTCTCAAAGGCCTGAGAGAGCTTGCTGATGATCATGATCTCCTTCTTGTCTGCGATGAAATTCAGGTGGGAATGGGAAGAACCGGTAAAAAATTCTGTTTTGAGCATGAAGGAATTGTACCTGACGGTGTTATCCTTGGAAAAGCATTGTCAGGCGGGCTTGTTCCCCTGTCCGTATTTATCACCAGCGCAAAAATAATGGACATGGTTTTTTCCAAGGGTTCTGACGGCTCAACCTTTGGCGGATATCCGCTTGCCTGTGTGGCCGGTACAGCAGCTTTAAAGGTGTTTGAAGAGGAAAAGCTTGCTGAACAGTCAGCAAAAAAGGGTGAAATACTTAAAAAACGGATTGAAGAAATAGCAAAACGTTCTCCCCATGTCAAAGAAGTCAGAGGCAGGGGCCTTTTCATTGGAATTGAGGTCAAAGACGGAAATGCCATGGAGTTCTGCCGCAAACTTCTGAAACTTGGGCTTATTGTCAATGACAGCCACGGTCATACCATAAGGATTTCTCCTCCTCTTGTCATCAATGATGCTGAAATGGATTTCATGGTGGAGCAGCTTGAAAAAGTGCTTGTGGACAGCTAGGCAGCCCCGCGTTTAGAATTGTAAAAATGTCTTGACAACTTGACATATTGTTTTTATGATCCGGTCTTAAGATTTTAATGCAATTTGAGGCCGGATCATGCTTAATTTACATTCTCCTGTTCCATTGTATCACCAGCTGGCAGATATTTTAATGGATCGCATAAGGTCGGGTGAATATGCTCCCGGTGATGTGATTCCGTCTGAAACCAGCATGGCAAAGCACTATGGGATTGGCCGCCCCACCGTGCGTCAGGCAATGGAAATCCTTGTCAGAAAAGGCCTTGTCATCCGCAAAAGAGGGGCTGGAACATTTGTTAAGCACCAGGACAGACAGGTTGACCTTTTCTCTTTTGCAGGCACGTCCAGGGCTTTTTCAGAAAAGGGAATCAAAGCAGAATCAAAAACCATAGACCCCATCCGTCTTGATCCCTGTATTGAAGACAAATCCAATCCCTTTTACGGCCAGCCTGCTTTTTTCTTTTCAAGGCTTACCCTTGTTGATGAAGATCCCATTCTGTTTGAAGAATTCTGCCTCCATGCCAGGCTTTTTTCAGGCATTGACAAGATCAATCTTGAAAACAGGTCGCTTTCACAGATAATCTGTGAAAAATATTATCTAAAGCCGGGCAGAGGTTCTCAGAGCTTTAAAATTGTTCAATTGCCTGCCGGACTTGCCCAACTGCTTGCCATTGAACCCTGCGATCCCATACTTGAGGTGCAAAGAAGCCTTGATTTTCCAGGTGCAAACCAGGCAGTGTTCTCAAGGTTATATTGCCGAACCGACAGGTTTGCCTTTTCTCAGACAATCAGCCTTGAATCATAACAGCGACCAGAATTCTTTTTATTATCTTAAGGAGCATGATAAATGAAGAAAACAGGATATTATGGTGATTATGGCGGAGCTTTTCTGCCTGAAATTTTAAGAGCAACCTTTGATGAGCTTGAAACTCATTTTGAAAATATAAAAAAAGACCCTTCCTTCTGGAATGAATATGAATCGCTGATGTCTTCATATTCATGCAGGCCTACACCCCTTACCTTTGCATCCAATCTCACCCGCTGGTTCAACGGGGCAAAAATATATATAAAAAGGGAAGACCTTAACCACACAGGCGCCCACAAAGCCAACAATGTCATGGGTCAGGGTCTTCTTGTGCAGAGAATGGGCAAGAAACGGGTTATTGCGGAAACAGGAGCAGGCCAGCACGGAGTTGCAACCGCCACAATGGCGGCAAAATTTGGTTTTGACTGCACAATCTACATGGGTGAAAAAGATGTGGCCCGCCAGAGGCCGAATGTTTTCTGGATGGAGCAGCTTGGGGCTGAAGTGGTTCCTGTAAGGGATGGAACCAGAATTTTAAAGGATGCCATCAATGAAGCATTCAGGGACTGGGTAGCCAACATGGACACGACCCACTATGTTCTTGGAACTGCATGCGGCCCTCACCCGTTTCCTGAGATGGTTGCATATTTTCAGTCCATCATTGGAAAGGAGGCAAGAGAGCAGATCTTGAAATGTGAAGGCAGACTGCCTGCACGGGTATATGCATGCGTGGGCGGAGGATCCAATGCCATGGGGATTTTTTCAGGTTTTTTTGACGATCCGGTTGAACTTGTCGGGGTGGAGGCAGGCGGCATGGGCCTTGATTCAGGACAGCATGCATCAAGGCTGAGCTCACAGGATGCAAGTCCAGGCATTGCCCAGGGTTATAAAACCTATTTTCTTCAGGATAATGACGGGCAGATGAAAAAAACCCATTCCATTTCAGCAGGCCTTGATTATGTGGGGGTTTCTCCCATACTTGCAGACATGAACGACAGGGGAAAGGCAAGATTTGAAAGCGCCCGGGATTCTGAGGTTGTGCAGGCCCTGAAGCTGACCATGAAAAAAGAAGGCATAATTCCTGCCCTTGAATCTGCACACGCATTTGCAGCAGCTTTCAGGGAAGCTCCTTTGCTTTCAGATGACGATATCATCATCATCAATCAGTCCGGCAGGGGAGACAAGGATATATTTACAGTAGCAGAAGCCCTTGGTGATCAGAACTGGGAAAGATTTATCATTGAAAAGGCAGAACAATACAATGCTTGAAAAATATATAAGAGACCGCCGCAAATCCAGGGATATCCTTTTAATGACCCATATAGTGCTGGGATATCCTTCATTTGAAGAATCTTTTGAAATTGTAAAACAGATGGTTGAAGCCGGAACAGACTTAATTGAGCTTCAGATTCCGTTTTCAGAGCCAATGGCAGACGGGCCCGTGATTTTAAAGGCAAACCAGAAAGCCCTTGAAAACGGGTCAAGTGTGGACAGATGCCTTGAATTTGCACAGGAAGTATCCCGCAGATTTGATATCCCCTTTTTATTTATGACCTATGCAAATATCGTCTTTAAGCTGGGATGGGACAGGTTTGCTGAAAAAATGTCCGGTATCGGGCTTTACGGAGCCATTGTTCCTGACCTTCCGCCTGAAGAGGGAAAAGATTATATCAATGCCATGAAGCGGAACAATCTCAATCCCATATTCATATTTACCCCTGAAACATGCAATGAACGCATGGCATATCTGTCAGGCCACTGTTCCGGGTTTGTATACTGTACGGCAAGAAAAGGGGTTACAGGCAGGCAGACTTCGTTTTCAGATGATCTTGGCAGATATCTTGAAAGATGCTCAAAAGCCACTTCCCTGCCCCTTGCCGTGGGCTTCGGCGTCAGGAACAGAAAAGATGTTGATTTTCTGAAAGGCAGGGCAGACATTGCTGTGATAGGTTCACAGACAATACGCCTTGTGCAGGACCATGGCCCTGAAGCAGCAGGAGAGTTTATCCGCAGCCTTTTGTAAATAACTGATGTGTTCATATGAAAATTAAGCTGTTCCTGTACCCTGTATTTCTGATATAAGAAAAAAATCATAGAATAAAATTACAATTAAGACGGGGGTGGCATATAATGAAAAAAAACAATGGTATGAATATGAATACAGGCAGAGCTGCCGGGCTGATTCTGGCAGCTGTATTGCTTGTGGCTTTTTCCGGGTGCAGTACTGTGTATTATGCAACCATGGAAAAATTCGGTGTGGAAAAACGCCATATTCTTGTTGATGATGTCAAGGATGTCAAGGACAGTCAGGCAAAGGCCCAGGAAGAATTCAAGGATGCCCTTACAAAATTGAGGGAATTATATTCTTTTGACGGAGGCGATCTTGAAGATTTTTATGACAATCTGAAGGACAGTTATGAAGATTGTGAATCAAGGGCTGACCAGATTGAAAAAAGAATTGATTCTGTCCGGAAGGTTGCAAAGGATCTTTTCAGTGAATGGGAGTCTGAAATAGCCCAGATGCATGATGCCAAATTAAAGGCAAGCAGCAGGCGTTCATTGAGAAAATCAAAAATCAGATATGCAAAGCTTGAAAAGGCAATGGAAAAATCAAGGAAAAGGATGTATCCGGTTTTAACCAAACTCAGGGATTATGTGCTTTATCTCAAGCATAACCTCAATGCAAAGGCTGTGGGTTCTCTGGGCGGAGAAGTGGTTTCCATTGAAAAGGAAGTTGCAGGTCTTATAAAGGATATGAATGCTTCAATTAAAGAAGCAGATAATTTTATCAGGGATTTTTAACCATTCAGGAGATCTGAAAAGTGAATGTTGACGGAAACCAGATGCGTCCCATATGGTTTGACAGCAAAACCCGGAAAGTAAAGGTGATTGACCAGCGTTTTCTGCCCCATGAACTTGTTGTCATGGATTTGAATACTGTGGATGATACCATTTATGCCATACAGCAGATGGTGGTAAGGGGAGCCCCCCTGATAGGCGCAACAGGCGCCATGGGAGTTTATATAAGCCTTGTGCAGGACAGTGCTGAAAAAGACAATGATTATCTTGTAAATGAATGTGCAAGGCTTAAAAGTGCAAGGCCCACTGCCATGAACCTTTTCTGGGCAGTTGACAGGGTCATGCGAAAAGCTTTTGCCTTTGATGATCATGATGAAAGAATAAATGCAGCCCTTGATGAAGCTCTTGATATTATTGAGGAAGAGGCGGACAATTGTTTCAGGATAGGCAGGGCAGGCCTTGAACTGATTGAAGAAGCAGCACGTAAAAAAAACGGGGATGTTGTGAACATCCTTACCCACTGCAATGCAGGGTGGCTTGCCTGTATAGAATATGGCACGGCAACAGCTCCTGTTTATGCTGCCTTTGATAATGGGATAAATATTCATGTCTGGGTGGATGAGACAAGGCCCCTTAATCAGGGATCACGCCTGACAGCATGGGAGCTTGGCAAACACGGAGTTCCCCATACCATTATCACGGACAATGCAGGCGGTCATTTAATGCAGCACGGCATGGTGGATATGGTGATAGTGGGAACAGACAGAACAAGCCGTTCCGGTGATGTTGCAAACAAGATAGGCACGTACCTTAAGGCTCTTGCGGCAAAGGACAATGATATTCCCTTTTATGTGGCACTGCCTTCCAGCACCTTTGACTGGGAAATTGATGACGGCATTGCCGATATTCCCATTGAGCAGAGGGATCCTGATGAGATAAGATTTGTACAGGGACTTTGCAGCAACGGGCTTGAAAAAGTGCTGGTACCGCCAGAATCAAGCGTGTGCGCCAATCATGCCTTTGATGTCACTCCAGCAAGGCTTGTAACGGGATTTATCACGGAAAGAGGGGTATGCGGGGCGTCTGAAAAAGAAATACTTTCTCTTTTTCCTGAAAAAAAATAACAGGAGAAAAAAATGAGGCAAAGCTCTATTGCCATTCACAGCGGGACAATAAAAGATAAGGCAACAGGAGGTGTCAATACCCCTGTTTACACTTCATCTGCATATGACTGGCGCACCAGGGAAGAAACTTTTTATCCCAGATATTTCAATACCCCCAACCAGGAAGCTGTGGCCGCAAAGATCGCTGCGCTTGAGCATACTGAACAGGGGCTTGTCTTCAGTTCAGGCATGGCTGCCATGTCATGTGCAATTCTGGCATATGCCGGCGCAGGTGATCATGTTGTCATGCTGGATGCACTTTATGGAGGGACTCATCATTTTGCAAGCGAATGGTTTTCACATTTTGCAATTGACTGCACATTTGTGGACACTGATGCAGATGCTGTAATCAAGGCTGTTACAGACACAACAAAAATAATTGTTGTTGAATCGCCTACCAATCCCCTGCTTGCTGTCATTGATATTAAAAAAATTGCAGAGTTTGCAGCGCACAACAATATTGTAACCATTATTGACAATACCTTTGCAAGTCCTGTGAACCAGACACCTGCTGATTATGGAATCGATATAGTTGTTCACAGCGGAACCAAATATCTTGGCGGGCATTCTGATCTGTGCTGCGGGCTTCTGGCATGTTCAGAAGATAAGATGAAAAAAATAATGAGCCTTGCCAGGGTACTGGGCCCAAGCCTTGACCCGAGGCTGTGCAGCCTTCTTGAGCGCAGCATGAAAACCCTCTGCATAAGAGTTGCAGCCCAGACAGAAAATGCCATGGAAATTGCACGGTTTCTGAATGCTCATCCATGTATTGCAAAGGTGTATTATCCAGGACTTGAA
>Ga0256846_1000799_pt1 | contig 11283 bp, 6 predicted proteins | sample TevniametaG_FD_189098 | JGI IMG/M metagenome (GOLD analysis project Ga0256846, IMG submission 189098) | Tube worm associated microbial communities from hydrothermal vent at the East Pacific Rise, Pacific Ocean - Tevnia | ecosystem: Host-associated > Annelida > Integument > Unclassified ...
CTTTGTTTGTTACCAAACCGATTAGATGAAGAATCAAATCTTTCGGATAGACGTTCTTTTGAAATTCGCCGTGAGCATTCACTTTGATTGCTGCCGGTACAGGTACGTTCAGCACGGAACCCAATGCCCATACGGAAGCCATTTCTGTTGCACCGATACCGAAAGCAAATGCACCGAGTGCGCCGTGGCTGGTTGTGTGGCTGTCAGTTCCTACAACAACTGCACCCGGGCGTACATAGCCGGATTCCGGTAATATCTGATGGCAAATACCCATCTTGTCGCCGCGTATATCGTGGAATTTTGTAATACCTTGCTCTTTCACAAAAGCGCGAATTAATTTCTGATTTGTTGCGGTCTTTGCAGTTTCTGCGGGAACCCTGTGGTCGAAAATAATTGCAATTTTTGACGGCTCCCATATTTTGGCTTCGAGGTTCGTCTCCTTGTAAATAGCATAAAACTGATTCATCACAAGGGCGGCGTTCTCGTGCGACATTGCGAGCGAGACGGCGGGTTCGACTATTTCGCCGACCTCGACCGAATCCCGACCCGATGCCTTCGCTAATATTTTTTGAACTAATGTTTGTCCCATTTTGTTCCTCTGATTAATATTAAATAATTTGTTCTTCTTTGAATGTATTTATTTCATCTTCCGAATATCCCAAATCGCTCAGAATTTCATCGGTGTGTTGGGATAAGTGCGGCGGCGGTGTTTCGACAAAACCCGGTGTCTTCTCGAACTTCGCCGTCATATTGAACAACTTGATTTTGCCAATGCCCTCAACTTCCACATCTTTGAATGTATTGCGGTGTTCGACCTGAGGTTGAGTCAGTGCTTTGTCCAGAGGCAATATTGCACCGGAGGGAACATCGCGTTTGTTGAGTTCCTCAACCCAGTAATCCGTTTCACGTTGTGTTAAAACCGCTTCGAGCAGTGGTGTAAGTTCATATCTGTTAGCTTTGCGAGTATCTCTTTCTTTGAAACGTGGGTCTTCTTTGAGTTCGGGGACACCAAGTACATCGGCGACTGCTTCCCATTGCTCCTGTTTATTTGCCGCAATGTTCAGGTATCCGTCTTTTGTGCGGAATACGCCGGACGGTGCCGCAGTGAAATTGTCATTGCCCATTAATTGCGGGGGCTGTCCGCCAATCATTTGATTGGCAACTACCCAACCCATAAAGGGCATAATTGAATCGAGCAATGCAATATCTATGAACTGTCCTTCTCCCGTACGTTGCTTGTGAAAGAGTGCCGCCATAATTGCAAAAGCGGCATTGACACCGCCTATGGTATCGCAAACGGGAAAGCCGGCACGCAAGGGGTTGAACTCTTTCGTTCCGTTGATTGCCATTTCGCCGCTTAAACCCTGAATGATTTGGTCGTAAGCAGGTTTCTTGGAATCAGGTCCTGTCTGTCCGAAGCCGGAAATGGCACAATAGACAAGACCGGGGTTGATTTCTTTTAAAACGTTATATCCTATACCGAGGCGAGTAGTAACACCCGGACGGAAATTTTCGACAACAACATCGGCTGTTGCGACAAGTTTTTTGAAAATCTCCTTTGCTTCGGGCTTTTTCAAATTCAATGTAATGGATTTCTTATTTGCATTCTGAGCAAGAAAACTTGTACCCATCAACATTTGATTGTATTCCGGCACACTGCCGAGCTTGCGAGCCAAGTCGCCGTCTTTCGGGTTTTCGACCTTAATGACTTCCGCACCGAGCCAAGCCAGATGAAGAGTTGAAAACGGACCGGACAGAACATTTGTCAAGTCGAGTACTTTGATACCTTCTAATATTTTTTTCATATCATTATTTCCAAAAATTAAATCAGACCGCGTTTATAGACTTTCCCCGGCAAATCTCTTACAAGGAAATTTGCTATATGGTTAGCGGTCTTAATTATTTTATTTATATCAATATCTTTTCTGTATCCTTTTTGCTGTAGTTCATAAATAAAATCTTCCGTAGGCACATTGCCGGAAGGAGATTTTGTGAACGGACAGCCGCCCAAACCACCGAAAGCCGTTTCGATATATTTTACACCCGTATTGATTGCCGTTTCTATGTTTGCCATTCCGTAGCCGTAAGTGTCGTGGAAATGGCAGGCGGCTTCAATCGAATTATCCATATCGAAAATCTTTGCAAACATTCTTTCCACTTGCTCGGGTTTGGCATGTCCTGCCGTATCGGCAAGGCTAATGTTTTTCAATCCGGCATTCAGATATTTATCGACAATCGAATAGACGCGGTTCTCATCAATTTTTCCCTCGAAACCGCAACCGAATGCAGATTGTACGGATACTTGTACTTTCTTTCCTTCGGAAAGTGCATCTTTTGCCATCGGGATAATATCATCAATTGCTTGTTCGGTTGTTTTGCCCGTGTTCTTTTTCGAGTGTGTCTCGCTGGCAGATACTCCCATACAAAACATTTCGACATCGACCTTCATTCCGCGTTCCAGTCCTTTTTGATTAAGTACAAGAGCGGAAAGCACGGTGTTTTCGGGTTTTTTGCCAGATTCCCAAATGGATTGAAACAAATCGTCCGTGTCCGACATTTGCATTACAAGTTTGGGGTGAACGAATGAACCGACTTGAATAATATCAACACCGGACTCAATCAGCCATTCGAGTAACATTTCTTTTGTATTGAATGGGATAAGTTCCGATTCCATCTGCAAGCCGTCCCTCATACCGACTTCATGAATGATTACATTTTCCCAATTTGAATTCATAATGTTCTTTCCGAAAAATGATTTAAAGTTTATCGGCAATAGCTTCTGCGAGTTCGAGCGTTGTATTGCTACCGCCCATATCATAAGTTCTAACTTTGGCATCTGCAATTACATCGGCGACCGCTTTTTCAAGTCTTTCGCCCATATTGGTTTCACCGAGCCAATCAAGCATCATCTTGGCGGCGAGTATTGTTGCTATGGGGTTTACTTTGTACATACCGGTATATTTGGGAGCTGAACCGTGCGAAGGCTCGAAGACAGCAAGTTCTGTACCTATGTTGCCGCTACAACCGAAGCCGAGACCGCCGACCATTTGTGCCGCCAAGTCCGAAATGATATCACCGTATAAGTTCGGAGCAACAAGTACTTCGTATTTTTCGGGATTCTTTAACAGCCACATAGTCATTGCGTCCACATTTGCTTCGTCAAAAATAATATCGGGATAATCTTTAGCAACTTCCTTTGCAATGTCAAGGAATAATCCGTCTGTGGCACGCACAACATTTGCTTTATGTACAATCGTAACTTTCTTTCTGCCGAATTCCTTTGCATAGTCGAATGCGGCGCGGATAATTCGTTCCGAGCCGTGCTTTGTATTGACCTTGCAGGAAATAGCGAACTCGTCAGGTTTTAAATCGGCAAATTTGGCAAAGGGTTTGTTGATTTCTTTCAACAAATTGCTAAGCTGTTCCGGTACGGGATTGAACTCCACACCCGAGTACAAGTCTTCGGTATTCTCTCTGAATACAACGATGTCTATATCATCTTTGTAGTTCAACGGATTGCCCGGATATGCCTTACAAGGACGCAAGCAATTATATAAGTCGAAGACTTGACGCATACGCACGATAGGCGAACGATAGATTAAATCTTTTCCTCTTAATTCGGGAACGAGTTCGTCTTCCGCTTGTTTGACCGGTTTAGATGTGATGGCACCGAACATTGAGGCATCAACACTACCCAGCAAATCAATAGTGCGTTGCGGAAGTGCATCGCCTTCCTTGCACCAGAATTCCCAGCCGATATCTCCGTGAATATATTCTGCGTTAAATTCGAGTTTGTCGAGAACGATTTTTGCCGCTTCGAGAACTTCCACGCCTACACCGTCTCCGGGTAGCCATGCGATTTTGTAACTAGCTTTGTTTTGATTTTTTGTCATTTTTCTACCTTATAATATATAGATAAAATAAAATTTGCAATATATGAACTTACAAATTACGAATAAAAGACAATTTAGCGAAAGAGAAAAAAAGATGTAATTCTTTTGTTTTTGGAAAGTGAAAATATGTAATATGACATCAATAATCAGAGAGCGAGAATCACCTTGAAAGTAGTACCTTTATTCACAATACTGTCCACCTTGATTTTCCCCCGATGGCCCTCGATAATCCATTTGACGATTGAAAGTCCGAGACCGATTCCCGATATATTTTTCGAGCGTGCTTTATCCACACGATACATACGGTCGAATATATGTTCGAGTTCTTCTTTTTCTATGCCGATACCTGTATCTCGCACAATGATTTCGGCAGTCTTAGCTTTTTTGGCAAGTTCGATATAAATAGAGCCGCCGCGTGGAGTGTATTTAATTGCATTATCTATAATGTTCAGTACTGCTTGGTGCATTCTTGCACCATCAAACGGTAGTAGTACATTCTCATCAATATTGTATTGGATTCTACTTCCCTTTGCTTCTGCAAGAATTTCCGCATCTTCGACAATGCTTTGCACAAGTTTGGATAGGTTGCCGACAGTCATATTCATTTTGATTTGCCCGCTTTCTGCGCGGGATAAATCAAGCAGAGTTTCGACTACATTAGTCAGGCGTGCAACTTCTTCCAAGGCGCTAACAAGAACCATTTCGTATTCGTCCGGTGATTTCTGTTTTCGGAGTGCAATTTCCAGTTCGCCCTGTAAAATAGTCAGCGGTGTGCGGAGTTCGTGGGACACATCGGAAGTGAATTTTTTAATTTGATTGAATGAGTTTTCCAATCGTTCAATCATTTGATTTAGTGTACGTGTTAAGTGTCCGACTTCGTCTTTTGATTTTACTTCGGGAATACGTAGGCTGAGATTCGTAGCGGAAATATCATCTGCACGGCGGGTAATTTCGTCAATAGGACGTAGTGATATTTTGGAAAGAACCAATCCGCCTATGATAGAAATAAGCAAGATAAACGGGAATGCAATCATCTGGATAACAAATAATTTGTTCATCGTCAGTTCAATATCCGAAAGCACATAGCCAACCGATATTATGGCGTTGTTGTTGGATTTGACGAGGAGACGAACTTTTTCGCCGTTTAATATTATGTCCGAAAGTATATCGTTCCAAGTATCAGCGCTTTCGGTCAAAATGGAATCGTTCAATATTTTTGTCGTGGAATCATCTGAAGTTCGGACAGTAGTGATATTGATTATCGGAAGCGAATCCGTGCCGAGATTTTTTGAACGCCAAACTATCTTGCTTGTCGAGTCTGCAATTTGTATATAGTAATTTTTTGGATTTAACAATATATGTTCATAAATGGCAGACCAAACAATATCGGGCTTTTCTTCTTCGGGAGGATTAACAAGGCTTGGGCGGAGAGGTCCGACAAATCGCATATTTTCACTTTCGCGAAATAGCGAAAATTTGTCATTATCTTTTTTCTTTCGTTTACGCCTCGAACGTTCGGGTACTTGTTTCTCCTTTTGTTCTTTTTGAATAAGATAATCAAGTGAAGTTGCAACTTTCCTGAGTGAAGTATCAAGATTGGATTTAAGGTCGTTATACACAGAGAAATATGTATAAACACCAAAAGCAAGAAGAGATACGGCTACAATTAAACTGTACCAAATTGCTAATCTTGTCCTAAGTGAAAGTTTAAACTTCAATGAGATTTACCCGAAAATCAAACATTTTTTGTAAATAATTAAAAAAAAGAGCATTTTAAGACAGTAATATATAAATAATTTATTAAATTATTAGTAAATTTAACAGGGGGGTATTTCGTAATTATTTATATAATGCCTAATATTTGTTATATTTTTATTGATGCCAAATAAATTATGCCCGTAAAAGCGGAAAATAATGAACTAAAATCCAAGCGGAGTTTGTTTAAAACTATTGGAAAAGTAGTTTTCAGGACTGCTTTGTTTTTGCTTGCATTTGTTGTTATTGTGTCGCTATCGTTTATTTTTCTTTCGCAGACGAGTGTGTTCCGAGGCTGGTTTTACGGCAAAGTACTCGAATTGGTTAATGAAGAATTGGACGGAAGAATTGAAGCGGCTGATATAAAAATTTCTCCTTTCGAGGGACTGAAAATCCAAGACTTGCGTATTCTTGCCGCCGGCGATACGCTTGCTCATATCAAGGAAATTACTATTAGATATTCTTTTGCTCCGATTTTTGATAATTATTTAAACATAAAATCAATTACTATTGAGAATCCTAAAATAAAATTAATTCGTCTAAAATCAGATTCCACTTGGAATTTCGAGCATTTAATAAAACAAGCGAACGACACAAGTGCAAGCGGTAATTCCGATTGGATTTTCGATGTAAAAAATCTAACGCTGATTAATGGAAAAATAAAAATTGATGATGATTTGGCGCCCGCCGCTATTCCTAATGTTTTCAGCCTTTCTCATTCCGATTTCAAGAACATAAATATTTCGCTCCGAGCAAAGGCTGATTTGAGGCATAATAAGTATTATGCCGAGATTAATAAATTCCTGATGTTTGAAAAGAACAGCAATTTTGATATTAGAGAGTTTAGTTTGCATGCACGTTTGGATAGTAGCGGCGCATCATTGAATAATGTGCATTTACGAACAAATTATGCAAGGGCTAAACTCAACGCAAAATTGACAAAAATAAATTTGCTTGCTAATCCGAATAAAGAGGCGCTGGAGCAGTCCCATTTCGATATGGAGTTTAATTCTGAGTATATAAGCCTATCTGCACTGAACAGGTTTATTGCAGGCTTCCCGAAAATCAATGAGGATATTAGGTTGAACGGTCATCTCTCGGGAAATGTTAAGCGATTGGTATTGGATAAGTTTAAATTGAACAAGGATAACAGTGCAATTTTGTTTTCAGGTCGGGCGACTAATCTACTTGACAGTAATAATTTGAAATACAAAATAAGTATTCTGAACTCTGATTTATATGATGATGATTTCAAAGAAATTAAAAAGGCATTTGAACTTTCATATTTGAATATAGGGCATACGCATATTAAGCGTATTGAAGCCGAAGGTGGTACAAAGCAGATAAATGCAAAAATGGATTTCACAAGCCCGTTCGCTGAAATGAGCGGTGATGCTAAAATTAATTTGCGGGAATTGCCCGATTACTTTGCACGGTTGAAATTCAAAAATGTTAATCCCGGATATTTGCTTGGGGACAATTCGCTTAATTCTGATTTGAGCGGCGAAATGGAGCTGAACGGCAGAGGATTTGTGCCGAAAGATATTGATGCGGATTTATCTTTATCGTTCAATAAATCAAGATTTTCGGGATATAGAATTGATGATTTACTATTGAAGACCCGTGTTGATTCTAATTTGAAGATAAAGATAGATACATTGCTATTGGCTTTGGATAATGCCTATACAGATTCGTTAATAAATAAGTACAGTGATAAATCTAAAATTATGACAAGCGGAAGGCTTGATTATTCCGATGCCAAAATGCCGCAATATTCATTTTTAATCGAATTGCAAGAGTTTAATTTGGCTTCGCTCTTGAAGTCGTATTTAATGCCTCAATATCTTGATACCAAGATGTTAATAAGTGGTAAAGGCTTCCATCCGGATAGTCTCGAAATTAATATTAATGCGGCGATTGATAATTGTATGTTTGGTAATCGTGCATTGATGCCGTTCAATCTGGATTTGGCTGTCGAAAGATTTTTTGATAATGGACGGCAAATATTGATTAGCTCCGAACTCTTCGATGTGGAATTGAATGGTGAGTATAAATTGGAAGACTTTGCATATTTTGCAGGAATGCAGGTGGGCGAGCTTGTCAGTTTTATTGATAGGAAAGTGAATAAATTTAATTATACGGAGCAAGAAGCAGATTCATTGCAATTCCGTTTCAAACGGCGTAAGATTGACAAGTTTAAAAATTTCACAATGGATTTGACGGCTTCCTTGCACGATTTGACGCCAATCGGAATTGCCGTAGGACAGCCGTATTTGTCCGGCAATGCTGATATTGAGGCATATATTGATGCAGAAGATAAACGCACGGTTATTGATTTGCATAAGCTTTCGATTAATGATTTTCAGTATGAGGACAGCCAAGTGAAAATCGTTATCAACCCGACAGAGATTTCCACCTACTTGGATTTGGTGCTTGAAGATTCTTTGGCGAATTTTAAAAAGATGGATTTATCATTAGTCGGAAAAACTTCATCTTTTATTGATGATATGGAGTTTACCAAGCCGTATTTATATTTCAACGAGCATAATGACAGCATACTTGTTGATTTGGATATAGCAATGAATAATTTTATCAGGACCAAAACAAAAGGAAATTTATTGCTCAAATCGGGGCATTTCGATTTAATTCTTGATACTACCGAGATTGCCCTCGGTGAATCATATTCTTGGTCATCACTTGAACCTATTCATTTGGTTTTAAATGAAAAGGGACTGACTTTTGATAAATTTATTTTTCACCGTTCCGACAATGAAATTATTAAAATGACCGGGAATGCCAACAGTACTATTGCAAACAATATTAAAATTGAAGCGGAAAACTTCCCACTCAGTCAGCTGAGTCCGTTTATGTCCGGAGTGCAGAAGAAGTTTGTTAGTTCATTAAAGGGTTCGCTCAGTTCTATGGTGCTGACTTTGAATGATTCGCTTTTATCGCCTACGTTCGATTGCACGTTTGAAACAAGTGATTTATATACGGATAAAAATTATATTGGTAGGATGCTGGGCAATTTGGATTATAAAGATAATCTTTTGCAGGGCGGTATGAGGATAATAGATTCGAGGAGCGGTAGGGAATTACTTCGTACAGATGTAAATTCATTTCCTATAAATCTTGCGTTGAAATTCGGAGATAAACGCATTCTTGCCGGAACACCTATTGATATTAGAACAAGTGCCAAAGATGTACCTTTGAATATAGTTAATCGTTTTTTGCCCGATGATGTTAGTAATTTGACAGGTTCGGCTAATCTACAATTTAATGTAGTAGGGGAGAGAGACAATGTGGAATATACCGGCTATATACTTGCAAAAGATGCACGCTTATTGGCGAGAGCAAACAATTTGTACTTTAATGCTTCGGGTAGAATTAATATTCATAACGAGGAACTGACATTTGATAATGTAAGTATAAGAAATGACAGAAAAGATTTGCGTTTGAGCAATGCAACTGTAAGTGGTTCGGTGTTACTTGACAATTTCCAGATAAAACATTTTGATTTTAATATGAAAGCAAAGCGTCTGAAATTGCTTGGAATGGCATCGGAGAAACCTATGCCCGGGCTTTTTGGTGATTTTGTGATTGGGACAAGGAATGACGGTATTAATTTCTCAGGTAGTTTTGAGCATCCTTCTCTTTCCGGTGATATGGAAATTAAATTTGCTCATTTATTTATGCCTGCGACCGAAGCAAAAAACTATATGGCTACTTCCGGTTTCAAATATAAAATAAAAGGAAATAATCTGAAAATTGAAGAGATGCCGCAGGATTCTTTGGTCGAATTACTATTCAATGCACCAAAGGATACTGTGATTACAATTCATAAACAGGAAAAGCCGAAAGAAATAAAACAGAATAAAAGCTTTGCGGATTTGATTAAATATGACCTCAATATATGGTTCTTTATGCCTATGCAGATAGATATGGCTCTGGGCGGCGGATTGGGAAAGATGACTTCAATTATTTCGACACGTATTCCTTCTTCGTCTATTCATTATTTTGTTGACCCCGACAAGCAGAAAGCAAAAATTATCGGCGATTTGGTTTTGAAGAAAAATTCCGTATTTAATTATATTAAGACATTTAATATAACCGGCGATATTGCTTTTCCGACCGGCGATATAGATAATCCTCGACTTAACTTAAAAGCCGAATATAACGGTAAGACTTCCACACGTAATTATTCTGTATTTCTCTATATACGTGGTTCGCAGAAGCGACCTATCCTAATATTTGATTATATGATTGACAATGAACCGGCAAAAGGCGATACTGCAAAAATACGTGAAGATGCACTTTTCTTACTGCTTACGGGAATGACAAAGGCGGAATTTAAAAATTCATCAAATTCGAGCGGTGGGGGCTTTGGGGATATTGGGGCGCAGAGCCTTGCTTCGGCTGTCGCAAGTACCATTACCGAGATGCTGAGTGGTACGGGATTTATTACCGGTGCCGATATTGATTTGCAGGGTGGTTCGTTTCAGAATGCCAAACTGAAATTGACAGGGCAAGTCTTCGGTATGAATTGGAAAGTAGGTGGTAATATTGCAGATGTGATGAGCGGCTATGAATTTACTATTGAAGTGCCATTGGGATTATTGTTGTTCCCCGATACATTCAGGTCTCTATTCCTTACTGCTATGACATCTGCCAATCCTTCGCAGAATATATCCCGTAATCAAAAGAAATGGGAACTAAAACTAAAATTCGGTGATGAATTCTAATTGGAAATATTGCGATTAGCTTTCCTTTTGCTTGCTACCATATAGCTTAACTGCTGTAAATATTGTTCCTAAAACTACTGTGTATTTAATAGTACTGTTCCAGTCAATTCTTGTTGTACTGTATGCAATTTGATTATATAGGTATGTTGCAACTATAAGTACAACAAAAACGAAAACAAAATTGAGAATAATGTCCCTGAACATTGTTAGTAATTTTGTCATTTTTATCCTTGAGTTTACTCATACTTCTTTATTTATGGATTACATTATAATATCGTTTATACAAATTCAATATTGTTTGCTGTTTGTTATGAGCTGAATATAGTGTTATTTGTATCTTCTAAATAAAAAATTTGAAATTTTTGCAAACCTAAATAATTATTTAGTCGAACTAACGTCATTGCATAAGTTATTTTGTTAAGGGAATATTTAGTAGTAAAATATTCGGAAATGGAACGATAGCAAAAGAAACAATTATAATTAATATTTGTATATAATATTGGTAAGAATAAATGAAAAAATACACGGTATCGGAAGAATGTATCGGTTGCAGGGCTTGTGTGGAAGTAGCCGAAGATAATTTCGACATTAATGATGATAATATGGCATTTCTGAAGAAACAACCGGAAACAAATGACGAGTTGGAGCAATGCAACGAAGCACTGGAAGTATGTCCGGTTGATGCTATTTCTGCTGTTGTACTTGAAGATGAAAACTCTGTTGAGCCGATTGTTGCAGGCTCGAATATTAAGGAAACTCTGGACAAATATCCAGAATTGAAGCAAGTTCTGGTTGAGTTATCGCCCAAATTTAAGCGTATGCAAAATGTAGCGCTTTACAATACTTTGGCACGCTTTGCCAATTTCAGTGATGCGGCAAAGATTACCGGACTG
>Ga0256846_1000800_pt1 | contig 11281 bp, 10 predicted proteins | sample TevniametaG_FD_189098 | JGI IMG/M metagenome (GOLD analysis project Ga0256846, IMG submission 189098) | Tube worm associated microbial communities from hydrothermal vent at the East Pacific Rise, Pacific Ocean - Tevnia | ecosystem: Host-associated > Annelida > Integument > Unclassified ...
CGCTGCTCACCATCGGTCGCCTGGCCAACCGGATCTGCCATCGCCGCCATCCGGTACCGGTGGTCACCTATGTGGTTGACCGGAATATCAACTACACCAACATCTGTATCAGCGGCTGCCGGTTCTGCGCCTTTTACCGGCCTCCGGGACATCCCGAGGCTTACCGGATTACCGAAGCGGACCTGGCCCGTAAAATCCAGGAAACCCTTGATCTGGGCGGCACCCAGATCCTGCTCCAGGGCGGTATTGATCCTGATATGGGACTGGCCGATTTTGTTGCCCTGCTCCGGTTTATCAAAACCTTTGATATTCATGTCCACGGATTTTCGCCGCCGGAAATCTACTATCTGGCCCAAAAGGAAAATATGGCGATCGGCGCCGTACTCAACCGCCTTAAGACGGCCGGCCTGGACTCCATCCCCGGCGGCGGTGCCGAAATCCTTGTCGACCGGGTCCGCCGCCGGGTTTCACCCGGCAAATGCACGGCCGGCCAGTGGCTCGACGTCATGCGCACCGCCCACGGGCTGGGCCTGCGGACCACGGCCACGATGATGTTCGGCCATGTGGAGAACATCGATGACCGGATCGACCATCTGCTGAAAATCCGCGCCCTCCAGGACGATACCGGCGGATTCACGGCCTTTATTCCCTGGACGTTTCAGCCGGGAAACACGCGCATCGATGTGCCGCCCGTCACCTCGGCCGAATACCTGCGGATGCTCGCCCTCTCCCGGATCGTGCTGGACAATATCCCCAATATCCAGGCGTCCTGGGTCACCCAGGGCGCCAAGATCGCCCAGGTGGCCCTCACCTTCGGGGCCAACGATCTCGGCAGCACCATGATCGAGGAAAACGTCGTGGCCGCAGCGGGCATTCATTTCAAGCTGCCCGAATCTGAAATGATCCGTTTGATCGAGGACGCCGGGTTGACGGCCCGGCAGCGCGACTGTTTTTATTCTCCCGTCGACAGCCCGCCATGACACCGGCGGCCGATACATCATCCGGCTGCTGGCACCGGGCCGGATGGGTCGTTGTCGATCCGGCCACCATTTATCCCAATGCCATGGTTCACATCCGCGCCGGCCGGATTACAGCGGTCCAGCCCCGGCATGCGGTGGGCCGCCATTCCGGCCGCCGCATCGGACCGTGCCGTGTCATCGATCATGGCCCCGGCGCCATCGTGCCGGCGCTCATAAACGCCCATACCCATCTGGAACTGTGTGCGCTGAAGGGAAAACTTCCCGTTGACCGGGGTTTTGCCACCTGGGTGCGGCATCTGATCCAGTATCGGGAAACACTGGGCAGCGAACAACTGGCTGCCGGTATTTTATCCGGAATTGCGGAACTGACTGCCGCCGGTTGCGGCGCCATTGGAGAAATTGCCACCCTTGGGCGCTCCCGGGCCCCTTTCCGGCAATCGTCTCTCGCCGGTATCTGGTTCCGGGAATGGCTGGGCCATCCGGTCACCGGCATTTCCGGCGCAGCAGGCGACTCGGCGGAAACACTGTTTGACGTTGACACACTGCCCTCAGCAGCGATCCACCGGGAATCCCTGGCCGGCCATGCCCCGCACTCCACATCACCGGTGCTGTTGCAGCAGTTGAAACAGGTTACCCGCCGGGCCGCCCTTCCCTTTTCCATTCACGTGGCTGAATCCGATGCCGAAAGCGAATTTATCCGTACGAAAAACGGTCCCTGGGCCGATCTGCTGACCGCCCGCCGGATTGATTTTTCCCATTGGCCCCTGCCGGCCCCGAGCCCGGTCGTTTATCTCGACCGGCTCAACCTCCTGGACACCGGTACGCTGGCCGTACATGCGCTTCGGGCCGATGCCAATGATTTCCGTATCCTGGCCCGCCGGGGGACGACGATTGCCGTCTGTCCCCGCTCCAACCAGCGGCTCCACCAACGGCTGCCGGATCTGGACCGGATGCTGGCCGCCGGTCTGACCCTCTGTCTGGCAACGGACAGCCTGGCTAGCTGCGACTCCCTCAGCCTGTTTGATGAAATGGCCTTTACCGCCCGGCATTTCCCCGCGCTGTCCCCCCGGACGCTTTTCGCCATGGCCACGATAAACGGCGCCCGGGCCCTGGGCCTGGAAAAAATATGCGGCCGGCTGGCTCCCGGCTGCCGGGCCGACGGCCTCTATCTGGAGCTGGCCGCCGCCACGCCGGATGCGGTGCTGACGCAGATCGTCACGCATCGGCCCATCCGCCCGGTTTACAGATTCGCCACCCATCTGTCCTGACAAAATCGGATCGAACCTTATAGTTGAACAATCCACACCTATCTTGTTGTTTTAAAATTATTATTTCAATAAGGACAAAAGACCTGTCAAGCGGATGCGGAATAATTCGGAAGAGCCCACCGCTGCCGGAAAAACATCAGTACGCGAAAACCGGCACATCGCTTTTCGGCATCAGACCGGCCTGCCGGGCTTTTTCAAACAAAGTCTGAATGGCCGCCCGGCCTTCCCGGCTGATCGACTCTGAATCGGCATTGACGTATAGGGCAATGTGACGCTCAACAACGTCTGGCGCCATTTCCTGGGCGTGGGCATCGACATACGCCCGGGAAACATCGGGGTGATCAAACGCATAGCGGACACTTTTTTGAATCAGCGATTCCACTTTCGCGGCCATCGCCGGTCCCAGTGCCCGCCGGATGGCGATCCCGCCCAGGGGAATGGGCTGCCCGGTTTCGTCTTCCCACCATTGGCCCAGATCCAGCAGGTTGACCAGCCCGTGAGATTCGTATGTAAACCGTCCCTCGTGAATAATCACGCCAAAATCAACCACACCACCAGCCACGGCCGGCATGATCCGGTCAAAGGGCATGGCCGTCACAACGGGTGACCGGGAGAGGAACAGCCCCAGCAGTAGATTGGCCGTTGTCCACGTACCGGGAACCGCTACTTTCGACCGCGCCAGGCCGGCCAGGTCGCTTCCCGGGCGCGCCACAATCAGCGGCCCGCAGCCGCGCCCCAGCGCCGCCCCGCTTCGCAGCAGGCCATAAGCGTCCGTCAGGCATCCCAGAGCGGCAAAGGATATCTTGGTGACATCAAGGGTCTGAGACCGTGCCCTATGGTTGAGCGTTTCCACGTCTGCCAGCACCGGCCGGCAGCGCAGCGAATCATCACTTGCCAGGCCATGGGTCATGGCGTGAAAGATAAACGTATCGTTGGGGCAGGTGGAATATCCCAGACTGAGAGTTTTGGGACTGAGGGTTTCGGGCTTGAGGGTTCGGGTCATGGGAGGAATGGTTTTATTCGGGTTGGCACCCAAAAAGAATGAAATGGAAATGTGGTACGCCCGGCCCGATTCGAACGGGCGACCTACGGATTCGAAGTCCGGCGCTCTATCCAGCTGAGCTACGGGCGCAATGTAAAAAAATGGGGTGAGTGATGGGACTTGAACCCACGGCCACCTGGGCCACAACCAGGAGCTCTACCAACTGAGCTACACCCACCCTAGTGCGAATCCTGTTTATAACCATTCAGATTTATTTTTTCAAGGATTTTTCTCAGTTAATGTTCCCGGAAAGGATACCCGCGGGTTTTTTCTAAAAAAGGGGACAGCGGAAATATTTGAATAACAGACAGACGCTCCGATCCGCATCGGCCGCCGGAGGAAAATCTTTCCCAGCCTGGGAAAACGGATCATGGCGATTTTTAACAGGTTTCCCTAAATGCCGTTATTATCACCGGCGCAAACCTCTTTTCAAATAGTCATTATTTATTCGTTTTAAGTTAGGCCCGGCTGAAAAGATGCACGCGCACCAGAGAAACCGATTAAAAATCGAAGCCATCTATTTAAAAGAGCCGGTAATGATTATCCTGTCGTTGATATAATCAATATACAATAACCATGCCAGTCATGCTGTATTTTAATTTTACCTTAATATTGAACAGGTTGCCAGAGCATATGATAATTGATACCTCGATAGTTGACAAAAACTGTCAACTATATTGACAAAATTTTTCATTTTTCAATCGATTCTTCTCCGAAGGGATGTTTTTCCCGGAAATATCGTATACTAGAACAATGTCGCAAAATAATCGGGGCAAATGAAACGGCTGTGAAAAGAAGAAAAAACCATGTCGATATCAATCGATTGGTTCGTGGTGACCGCGGGCAGTGGGAACACTTTGTCCGGTCTGTTTCCCCCGTGGTGAACCATGTGATCCGTCATACCCTCTCCCGTTCCGGAAAAAACGCCAGCGAGGCGGGGGACCTGCTTCAGGATGTATTTGTCAAACTCTGCCGCCGGGATTTTGAACTGCTTAAAAAATATGACCCGCACCGATCCAAGCTGTCTACCTGGGTGGCGGTGATTGCCAGAAACATCGCCGTCGATCATCTGCGAAAGCGGCGCCCGGTGACACTTTCCATCGACGATATTTCCGAGCCCAAAGACAATCCGCCGCCGGAAACGGCCCGGATCGAAATTCCCATCAATCGGCTGCCGCCCCGCCAGCAGCTGATCATGAAACTGCTCTATGAGAAAGACTTGACGGTTCGGGAGGTGGCCCGACTCATGGGAATCAAGGAACAGTCCGTACGCAGCGCCCGTCACAAGGCCATTGCCTCTTTGCGCTCACTTTTGGGGGACAAAACGGGCAAAGGGGATGTTTCGATCATTTAACCGTATAACCCATTAGAAAAGACGGTGAGGACAGCAAAAATGAACAGCAAAGAAAACCATTGTGAACAGAGACGAAAAGAAAAGGATTTGTGGACGCACTGCCGGGTACGGGCGGCAGCGGCAGACCGTTGTCCGGAAGCCGATTTACTGGCCGCCTATCTTGACCATCGCCTGTCTCAAACCGAAAAACACGATATTGAAGCGCACCTTGTGACGTGCCCGTCCTGTCTTGACACGATTGTATTCCTTGGGCAAATCGATGAAGATCTGCTTTCACCGGTGGCGGAAAAGGATCTGCGCGCCGCGTGCCACCTTGTCGCCCCCGACGTATCTCCCCGTGCCGGGATCCGGCGGCGCATTGCCCGATGGCTCTTCCCGCTGCCGTTACAACCGGTCTTTGCGCCGGTGTTGCTGATTGCTGTCTGTATGGCCGGCTTCTACCTCGGTAACCGAACGGGGGCCGACCAGCTCTTTGTCCGCCATGCTATGGCGGCAGAGCTGCAGTTCGGATTGGTTCAATCCCTTACCAACAGTGATGCAGATGGAGAGGACGGGTGATGAATCAAAAAATATTTTCCCTGGCGCTGGCGGCATCTTTATTGCTCAACGGCTTCTTTATCGGCGGCTACTGGGTGGCCCGGAAAAATGCGTCCCGGCTGGCCACAAAGACACGCCGGATTGAGGCAGTGGCCCACCGGTTGAATTTAACGCCAGCGCAGCAGGCTCTTTTCAGAAAGCTGAGAAATCGCGCCCGGCAGATGCGCAAAGATCATCGCATCCAGACAAAAGGCATGCAGCAGGCCCTGATCCGGCAACTTGCGGCCGATACAGGGCCATCGGCGGCAACAGATAAGCTGATTGACCGGTTGACCGTTCAACAGGCGCAATATTTAAAAGAGGTTTCAGCTATTATCCGGCAGTTTTTCGCCGCCCTGGATGACCCGCAGCGCAAACAATTCCGCAAACTTATCACCGGAAACAAACAGCTGCAGGCTTTGTTTTCCGGCTGAAGCAAACGGCCATTGCGGGCCAATTCACTTTAACCTGAAATCCGGATTTGCTTTGAAATGACTCCGATGACATTTGTGAAATCACTGTTTTTCATCCTCATCGGAATCGCCCTGGTATTTTTCCTCAGGTTGTCGACACTGAAAAGCAGTAGAACAATATAATTTGAGCGCTCAATTGTCACACCCGTGACATAAAACATGGAAAATCCTTCCATGACGGTGCACCGCTGAACCATAACTTCATCAAACAAAAGGAGCCTAAAATGAAATATGTTCAAATGATATTGATTATCGTCGTCGGCCTGGCCCTGACGGCCAGTGTCGGTTTTGCCGGAAAAGTAACGGGCAAGGGTAATGTTCGCGGCCGCGGTGGCGTCCATGGACAGGGCGTTGTTGGCGCCAGCGGCACGGCCAGCGGCACCGGCATCGTCATTTACCAGGATGCCAGCGGTCATATCAAGTACAAACGCGGCACCGGAACGGTTTCCGGCAAGGGCATCGCCATCGGTCACGGGACTGCGGTTGGCCATGGCAAGGCCCACGGGCAAGGCCGGGCCCGGGGAAAAGGGAAATACCATAAGTAGCCGATCCGCTGTTTCATATGCAGTCAACATCCCGGCAGTCCCGATTTATCGGGACTGCCGGGACAGAAAAGGCCGCGCCCGCTGTCCCCTGCCGCACCGGTCAGAAACTGTTGCCGTGGGAAACGGGTGGTTTATCGCCTCACCCACTTCCTGACCAGATCCGCTTTTTCTCCGGCCCGGGCCAGAACGGCTTCCAGGTCAAGGGTGATCAGCTGCCGGTCCCGCATCACAAGACGGCCGTTGATGACGGTATGGCGCACATCCCGGCCACTGGCCGCGTAGACCAGCTGGGAATACGGATGATACATGGGGGTCAGGTGCGGCTGGCGGGTATCAATGATAATGATATCGGCCTGTTTGCCGATTTCGATCGAACCAATCTTGTCCTGCAGGCCCAGCGCCCGGGCACCGTCGATGGTGGCCATGCGCAGGACCATTTCCGCGTTTAGAACGGTGGGATCCATGGCATCGATCTTGGCGATTTTGGCAGCCGTATCCATTTCGCCGAACAGATCCAGATTGTTGTTGGAGGCGCAGCCATCCGTTCCCAGCCCGACAGGGATGTGCCGTGCGATCATCCGGGCCACCGGTGCCACGCCCGACGCCAGCTTTAAATTGCTTTCCGGGTTGTGGACGACCCGGACGCCGCATTCGGCCAGCTGATCGATTTCATCATCGGTGACATGCACCACATGGTCGGCAATCAATCCCGGATTCAACAGCCCCAGTGAGGCCAGAAAACCGACCGGCCGATGGCCGCTGCGCCGGACAATCGTATCGGTCTCGGTGGCCGTTTCGGCCAGGTGGATAATCAGGGGGACGTCATGCCGGATGGCCAGTTCCCGGGTTTTAGCCAGCAGATCGGGGCTGCAGGTATACGGGGCATGCGGTTCCACGGCAATGGACACCAGGGGGTGTGCCCGCCAGGTGTCGATCAGCTTTTCCGTGTAGGCCAGACCGGCCTCGATGGGTCCGTAGTTGGGCGACGGGAAATCGTAGAGGACTTCTCCCACCAGACAGCGCATGCCGGCCTGATCGGCGGCCCGGGCCACTTCGTTTTCAAACAGGTACATATCGCAAAACGTCGTGGTCCCCGACAGAATCATCTCGGCGCAGGCCAGCTGCGTGCCGGTAAAGACAAAATCAGCGTCCATCTTCTGTTCCACCGGAAAGATATAGCCTTCCAGCCAGTCCATTAACGGCAAATCGTCTGCCAGGCCGCGAAACAGGGTCATGGCGGCATGGGTGTGGGCATTGATCAGGCCCGGCAGGATGAGTCCGCCCCCGGCATCGATGACGGTATCGGCCGCAACCGGCGGCGTTCCTTCTCCCAGGTGGGTGATCTTCCCGGACCTGATACCGACATACCCGCTTTCCCGCACACGGTTATCGTCGTTCAAGGTCAGCACGGTTCCATTTTGAATGATCAGATCCACCGTCTGCATCGCCTGTCTCCTGTTTTACCGGCAAGGGCCGGATGATGATTGGACAAAATAAAAACATCCCGTTATTATCTTTCCGGCCGGCGCAAGTCAATAAACCCCGGACCAATCGCACATCATTTTTGCTGACAACTTCTGTTCATCGAAAGGCTGCTCATGACCTATGACCTCGTCATCCATCATGGTACGATCCTGACCGTCAATACGGCGAACGACATCATTTCAGACGGACTTATCTGTATCGACAAAACCCGGCTCGCCCGGGTGGAAGCCCGCCAGCCGGGCACTCCCCTGCCGGCAGCCAGAAAGACAATCGATGCCGGGGGCGGACTCATCCTGCCGGGCCTGGTCAACACCCATACCCACCTGCCCATGACATTATTGCGCGGCCTGGCCGACGACCTGCCCCTCGACGTTTGGCTCAACGAATATATATTCCCCACAGAGGGCCGCTGCGTTAATCCCGAAATGGTCCGGACCGGGGCCCGGCTGGCGGCCGCCGAGATGCTCCTGTCGGGCACCACCACCTGTTGCGATGGCTATTTTCACGAAGATCATGTGGCCGGGGCGATCAGTCAGACCGGCCTGCGGGCCGTTCTCGGCCAGGGTGTGATCGATTTCCCGGCGCCCGGCGTCCCCGACCCATCCCGGAATATTCAAGCCGCCGCCGATTTTATCGACCACTGGAAAAACAAGGCCCCGTTGATTACGCCGTCGGTGTTCTGTCATTCTCCGTATACCTGCGGACCCGAAACGCTTCAGGCCGCCAAAAAACTGGCCGATGACCGGAACGTGCTTTTCCAGATCCATGTGGCCGAAACCCGCACCGAGGTTGCGCAAAGCCGGGCCGCACAGGGCGACACACCCGTGGCCTATCTGGACCGGCTCGGTCTGCTCGACCGCCATACCCTGCTGGTTCACGGCGTTCATCTGTCCAAAGCCGACATGGACATACTGGCCCGGAGCGGTGCCGGTCTTTCCCACAATCCGGAAAGCAATCTGAAGCTCGGCGCGGGCATCGCCCCGGTCCCCGCACTTGCCGCCCGCGGCATTACCGTGGGGCTTGGCACGGATGGCTGCGCCTCCAACAACGACCTGGACCTGTTCGGCGAAATGGACACAGCGGCGAAAATCCATAAAGGTGCCGGGGAAGACCCGACGGTGATGGACGCCCGGTCCGTTTTGCGCATGGCCACCATCGACGGGGCCCGGGCCATCGGGCTGGACGCCCTGATCGGCTCCCTGGAGACCGGCAAGCAGGCCGATGTCATTATCCTGAACACCCGGCGGCCCCATCTGGTCCCGCTCTACCACCCGGCCTCACATATAGTTTACGCCGCCCGGGGATCGGATGTGAACGACACGATCATTGCCGGCCAGCGGCGGGTGGCCGACGGGCGGCTGACTGCGCTGGATCTGGATGCCATTATCGACGCCGCCCGTATTTTCGGCCGGCGGATCCAGCCGGGCCCACCCGATAACCCGAAGGAAATGGCTTGAAATTTATCCGATATATTGTCATTATGGGGGTAACGTTCACCTTTATTCAATCCTATCAAGGAGGGTCCAGATGAAACTGAAAAGAATAGGAACCGTACTGATCGCCATGATGGCCCTGTTTGCGTTCACCCTGGTTTTGACGACGCCAACTCTGGCCGCCAGCAAGAAAAAAAAACCGGCCAAGGAAACAGTTAAAAAATTGAAGAAAAAAACAAAGAAAACAACGAAGAAAACACCCAAGAAGAAAGTCACCAAGAGCAAGAAAGCCGTTAAGAAAAAAACGGAAGCGGCCAAGAAAGCCACCAAGAAAAAAACCGCCAAAAAAACAACTGCCAAAGCCAAGGCCAAGGCCCGGGCAACGACCAAACCCCTGCCCAAGGGAAAAATAAACATCAACCGGGCCAGTGAAGAAGAACTGATGACGCTGCCCGGGATCGGCGAAGTCAAAGCCAAGGCGATTATGAAAGCGCGGAAAAAAGGGAAACTGAAAAGTCTCGATGATGTGATGGGCGTGGAAGGAATCGGCGAGGAAACGCTGAAAAAGCTCAAGCCCTATTTAAGATTCTAGATTCCGTCCTGTTGACGGCATCGTCAATCGTTCCATTTGATCGGGTGCCGTGTTTCTCAAAATATGTGGCCGGCCATAACAACCGGCTCCGTATCAGACAGACACGGCACCTGAACAGTATACTCTGCCGGTTTTCCGCGGCCAGCGGCTGCGGCGCCTCACCGTCATGATTTTACAACCAGCGCCATCGATCGATTGGAAAGCGACCGGCAGCCGGTTTCCGTGACCACGACCGTATGGCCGAAACAGATGGCCTGATTCGTATCGCTGTCCATCAGAATCATGTGCAGAAAAAAGACCATGTTTGGTTCAGCGGGTACGGGGTTGCCATGATAAAACATGGGCCAGTCCATCCAGTTGGGCGCGAATGTCGTCCCCATGCTGTAACCGGTGGCATTCAGCCGGTGGCGGCGCATGCCGGCGGCATCGCAGATTTGCGCGTACGCATCAAACACCTCGCCAATGGGGCGGCCCGGTTTTAAGGCGGCCATGCAGGCATCCATGGCATCCAGGGCCACCTGGTGCATCTCTTTATGCCGGGATGTGGCCCGGCCAATGGGAATCGTCCGCATCAGGGCCGCATGGTAGTGCCGGTAGACACCGGCCCATTCCAGGGTCAACTGGTCCTGCGGGCCCAGCTTTCGGCGGCCGGATTTATACCGGCATAACAGGGCGTCTTCTCCCGAACCGATAATAAATTCATTCCCCGGATAATCCCCCCCGCCGGAGAAAACCGCTCCCTGCATGGCCGCCAGAATATCCCCTTCGTCCACCCCTGAACCGGCCAGCCGATGGGCTTCATCCAGGGCCTTGTCGGCCAGTTCGGCGGCCTTCATCACATAAATCATTTCTGCCGGGCTTTTTACCACGCGCAGCCGGCTGACCAGATCCGATGCATCGACCAGCGCGCAGAAACCGGCCAGGCTTCTGGTCAACCGCATACCGTTGGCGGCGGTTAATCCGTAAGCATCGTATTCCACGCCCAGACGATGGTTCCGGCATCCAAATTCGCCAAGTATTTTCCGCAAGTGGCCCGCCGGATCAGCATCCGGCCCGTCCACCCAGATCCGGATATCCGAGATCATCGAGGTATGTTTTGCCTGACGAAGATCCGGCGCCCGGGTCAGCAGCATCAGCCGGCCATCCACCCCCAGATACACGCATTGAAAAAACACATACCCAAAGGAATCATACCCGGTGAGGTAATACATGCTCTCCTGGCGAAAAATCAGCAGGCCGTCAAGATTCTGTTCCACCAGCCGGTCAATCGTCCGCCGACGCCGATCGGCATATTCCTCTATCGCAAAATGAAGTGCCATTTATCGATTCCATTTACTCTTTAAACCGCCACAATCACCGGGCGGTCAAGGGTGTTGAAAATTTGAGGCCATCGACCGGAGCCGGAAGAGGCCTGTCACTGAATACTATCCATGAATGGCATGGCCCTGCGCCTTATGCGCCACCTCGAGCATGATTTCCGCCAGTGTCGGGTGCGCATGAATGGTGGCGGCAATGTCGTTAACCGTCATGCCA
>Ga0256846_1000801_pt1 | contig 11274 bp, 9 predicted proteins | sample TevniametaG_FD_189098 | JGI IMG/M metagenome (GOLD analysis project Ga0256846, IMG submission 189098) | Tube worm associated microbial communities from hydrothermal vent at the East Pacific Rise, Pacific Ocean - Tevnia | ecosystem: Host-associated > Annelida > Integument > Unclassified ...
CGTTATACCGGACAGTCTGCGTTTCTGTTTTGGCATGGCGGCCAGAGACACGCCACTGGCCGGGGCCGAACTGATCATCGAGGAAATACCGGTCCGGATTCGCTGCCAGGATTGCCACGCCACCCGGACGGTGGCAAAACCGGTATTTCAATGCCAAAAATGCGGCAGCGACTCCGTAACGGTTATCTCCGGGCAGGAACTGGATATTCGATCCATTGAAATTGAGGCAGACGACCCAGAATGATTTTTTTACCGGGATTTAAAACGTTGGCCTGCCGCCATCGCGGACACGGCCCCCATGACCATTCTCCGGCAGGGGCCCATGACGGCCCCCATCACGGGGGCGGACACCGGGAAATCGTCGTGGAACGTCGCATCCTGGATGCCAATGACCAGCTGGCCCGGACAAACCGGCGGTTATTTGCCGACCGGAACGTATTTGTTCTCAACGTAATGAGTTCGCCCGGCTCCGGAAAGACGACGACTCTGGTCAAGACCATCAATAAACTGCAGGCAACGGGGATTCGCTGCGCGGTGGTCGTCGGCGATATCTGTACCCGCAACGATGCCGACCGTCTGGCGGCAACCGGGGCACCGGCCGTACAGATCAATACCGACCAGTTCGGCGGCGACTGTCACCTGACCGCTCCGGGCGTGTTAAAGGCGCTGGTCGATATTGATCTGGCCGCCATCGACCTTCTCATCGTTGAAAACGTGGGGAATCTGGTCTGTCCGGCGGAATTTGATATCGGCGAGCATGCCCGGGTCGTGGTGCTGAGTGTCACCGAAGGGGAAGATAAACCGCTCAAATACCCCTTGATGTTCAGGCAATGTGATGTGGCCCTGCTGAACAAGACGGATCTGCTGCCCTATCTTGATTTTGATGTCGCCGCCGCTGCGGCAAATATTCATCAGGTCCATCCGGGCATGCCGGTCTGGCCGGTATCCGCGAAAACCGGGGAGGGATTGACACCGTGGCTGCAATGGCTGCGGGATCGGGTGGCCGCCCGCTGAACCGGACAATTCCGGCAGCCGGAAAATAAAAAAAGCGCCCGGCATTCTGCATGCCGGGCGCGCATGGTAAATGGCGGAGAGAGAGGGATTCGAACCCTCGGTGCAGCTTTCACCGCACACTCGCTTAGCAGGCGAGCGCCTTCAGCCAGCTCGGCCATCTCTCCGGAATAGTTTGACCATATGGATGGATCATCCGGTACATTTGGCGGAGGGAGTAGGATTCGAACCCACGGAGGCGTGAACCTCAACGGTTTTCAAGACCGCCGCTTTCGACCACTCAGCCATCCCTCCTTTTGAAACACATAAAATAATACTTTATTGGATACGGGTCAATACTAAATCGCCATTTGCTGCTTGACATGGCGCGGCGTCGGAATGATTATAGACCCAAAGATCCGTACGGATCTGTCAATTGTAAATTAACATATCAACAAACCGGTGCTTTTGGGGCATAACGGAAAGCCGAACTGGAACAGGAGATATCCCGTATGAAACAAAAATTTACTTTAACCAAAGATGAGAAACAGAAAAAATTGATCATCAAGGAATATGCCGAACTGGACAAGGATGTTCTGTCCCTGCTCTGTGAAGAGACATACGATGCCGAAGTGGTGGCCGACGCGATTGCCGGGGACACCCGGACACTGGTCTCGGTATTGCGGACAAAAAATATGTACCCGCCCAGCGCCCACATGGAACAGATTGCCCGAGAGGTTGTTGCGCTGTACGAATCGGACGAAACCGGCCCCAGAGAACTGCTGCTCAATGATATCGACCTTTTGGCCACCGGAGAAGAGGAAGAGGAAATTATCGAAATCGAAGCGGAGCCCGATGAGGATGCGATCGTTGATGATCTCCTTGACGATGACGCCGATGACGAGGTCGAGGCCGACCTGGAGATAAAAAAAATAAAAACGTCCCTCAAAATTATCAAAAATGACGCCGGCGATGGGGATGAGGACGATTAAGCGGACGCCCCGGTCATGACGCGGGAAAACCGGCCGTATTACCGCGCCGGGGTATGCGTCCTGCTGCTGTCCGGTTTTCTCTTGGTTTTTGGTGCCCGTGTACAGACGGCCCGGGCCGCCGCCCGGGAAATTCTGATCTCCGGCCAGACCATGGGGACAATGTATCAGATCATTGTCGTCAGGGGCGACGGGGATGCCGACAATCTTGACGCCGCCATTTCCGGCCGGTTACAGCAGGTTAACCGGCAGATGTCTACCTTTATTCCCACCAGCGAGATCAGCCGGTTCAACGCTTTAACGCAAACCGGGCACCCTTTTACGATATCGGAAAATTTCAGACAGGTGATGGATCTGGCCCGGCGGCTGTATCAATTGACGGATGGCGCCTGGGATGGAACGATTGCGCCGCTGGTCAACCTGTGGGGCTTTGGCGCGGCTGGACCGACAGACCAGGTGCCGACGCATAAAAAGATTCACGCGCTGCTGCCGCATGTTGGATTTAATCTGATCGATGTCGGTCCGGGCGCCCGGCTGGCCAAGAAAGACCCGGCCGTGACCCTGGACCTGGCCTCCGTGGCCAAGGGATACGGCGTGGACCAGGTAGCCGCGCTGCTCACCCGGCGGGGGTTCCATCATTATCTGGTGGAAATCGGCGGTGAAGTATACGCGGCCGGTCACCGGCCCGATGGCCGCCCGTGGCGCGTGGGCATCAACCGGCCCGAACGCAATGCGCCTTTTGATGCGGTTTACAAAGTGGTTGCCCTCTCCAACCGCGCGCTGGCCACCAGTGGTGATTATCGCAATTATTTTGAGACAGGCGGCCGCTATTACGGGCATATTATCGACCCGCGCACCGGTATGCCGGTGGCCAGCGGCGTCGTCAGTGTCTCCGTTATTGCCGATACCTGTGCCCTGGCCGACGGCCTGGCCACGGGGATCATGGTTATGGACGTGGACAAGGGACTGGCCCTGATCGACCGGCTGGCCCGCGTGGCCTGTCTGATCGTTGTCCGAACGCCTGACGGCCGTCTCGTCGACCATCCATCACGGACGTTTCCGTTTGAAAAAAGGTAAGCGCGCCGGGACACCGCCTGCCGCTACCGGGCAAAGTCAAAGCGGATTGTTACCGGCAGCCCGTCGATGGATTCCGCCCCTGATATTTCTTCCATGAAATCGAGCTTGACAAGAATCTTCATGTCCCTGTTGCCCAGCGGAGAGTTCAGATCCGAGGGCAGGCGCCGGGTCAAGGATGGATTCTCCCGAACCCGGGCCCGAATGGTTTTACCGTCCGGGAACTTGACCGTGCATGTATGACCGTTGAGTGCGTATTTGGAATATCTGGGATCCAGATAACCGACCACATAGGGATGATCCAGCCGGCCCATGAGTAGGATCGGCGCCCCCGATGCCAGGGACTGGTTGGCCTGGACAAAAATATCAAGAATCCGGCCGGGAAACGGCGCCCGCTGAGCAAGTCGCTTGCGCTGCTCTGCGATGGCCTCGAGTCTGGCCTGAATCACCTGACGCCGGCGGGCAGTCTGGATTGCCATCTGGCGGTTTTCTTTTTTCATCTTTTCCAGCTGGAGACGCTGGTCGCTGCGGATACGGTTCAGAGCGAGCCGGGCCTGATCGTATCCGGCTTCGGCCTGATTCAGCTCTGCAATGGTCGCGGCGCCCTGTGAAACGAGCAGCCGGATTTTTCTCAGCTTTTCTTTGCGGAAGGCAATGTTTTTTCTGGCCAGCGCCACCCGGTCCTGCAGCAGGGGCCCAAGGGAAGACGGCCCCGGCGCCGATGGTATGCCCAGCTGGCTTAATTCGGCCCGGAGGACATGTTCCCGCTCATCCAGATCGGGACTGCCCAGCGCCACCAGCACCTGGTTGCGGGAAACCGTATCACCCAGATGAACGCTGATCCGGCTGACGTATCCCGCCCCTGAACTGTTGATCGGTATCTTTTCCAGCGTCACCAGGCCCTGGGCGGAAACAATCACCTGGGAGAAAACCAGATGAAATAAAAAATATAGCAGGGGGCTGGAGACAACCAGAAGGATGAGGTACCAGCGCCATTGGGCCACCCGGCGTTTGGCCGGCGCATAGGGCACTTTTATCCCCTGGTCCCGGGTGGGGTCGTTTTGCCGTTTTGTATTAAACCGAACTTTCATGGCGCCAACTCGATAAAATCCTGCCAGGATTGAATAACCAGCGTGGTAAAATTGGCCGCCAGGGCCAACGTGCTCCGCAGCTGCCGCATCTGCCGCCGAAAACAATGCCGGCCTTTGCCGGCGTAACTCTCCCCGGCCGGAAGGACCGGTTCCACACTTTGCGCAACGGCAATGGGCAGAGCCGGGTATTGTTTCAAAATCGGCAGCGCCCGCCGGCTGACCCGCGCGGGATCGGCAACATATATCATCAGAGTAACTTCGGCAATGCCCAGGTCCGTCAGCCGGTTTCCCAGTGAAATACTTTGTCCCGGATCAAGATACCGGGGGTGAAGGCTCACGCCCACCGGCCAGGGGCTGACGGCTGTTACCGCCTGTAAGGTGCGCACGAGATTGTCAACCAGATCCTGCCGCCGGACCTTTTTCCGGTCGAGCTGGTCGGGCTCCAGATCCAGGTGCAGGCCGGAAAAAGGCAGATCTTCAAGCCGGGAAATGATGCCGAGCAGATCGGGCCGGTATTCCGGCAGAATCCACAACGGTTCGCCCAGAAGAAGCGCGACCCGGATTCCCCGGGTACCGGCCCGGGCGATAAACCGCTGCAGGTCGGTTTTATTGCCGGCCTGCGCCAGTCCGTCAATCTGGCGTCGGTCCAGAGACAGCAGAAGGCGGTTGATTCCGTATTGGGTGAGTGTACGCCACAGCAACGGATCGTTTTTGGCCTGATAGAGAATCCGCCGGCTGTTCCAGACATAGACACTCATTTTACCGTCCGTACCGGCCGCTGCGCGATGCAAAGATACTGATCCCGCATGGACCGTCACGATGGAAGCAACCCACAGCAATACAGCCAGCGGGCCGGCCATCCGGATCGAAAACCTTGCGGCTGGAAATCGGGGCGTCGGCGTATCAGACATTTTGCAGGTCATTGATGTCACCGCTAAGAGGTCTCTTCGTCAAGGCCGGCAGCCGTTCGGCGAAAACTGTAATAATTTGGCCTGGGCCTGCAGTTTATCCGTCTCGGCGTCAATATACCTCATGGCGCTTTTATAATAGCTGAAGCGGCTCTGCTGCAGTTTCTCTATGGTGTCGCCCGCCAGGTAGGCCGAACGAAGCGTATTTTCCCGGACTTTTTCCATTTCGGCCTTTAAATGCTGGGCGGCAAAACGGACATTCTCCAATGTCGACAGATAATGCCCCAATGCTTCTTCCGCTTCTTCCGAGAGCGTCGCGCGTCGCAGGGCCAGCTTGCGGCGGGCTTTTTTCAGGGCCGCCCGGGCGGTTTTCCGTCGGGCGGTTTTCAGCTTTTGGATATGCGCCGGCAGCTGAACATTTAAATTCAGGGCAACGCCGTAGCCGGCCTGGCGTTCAGGCAGATCTGACGATGCAGTCCCGGCCAGGGACACATTGGCCTTGATATCCGAATAATGCAGGGTCGCCTGCTGCAGGGCCAGCTGGGTTTCCACCTGTTTTCGGAGCAGCGCGATTTCAGGATGCGTGGCCATCACGGCCGTCATCAATTGATTGATATCCTGGCATGGCTCGGGCAGCCGGGGCGTATCCGGTGTAAAGGCGGTCAGCGTCGGTTTCGTCAGCAGCCTGATGATATTGAACGCATGGGAATGGATTGTCCGGGTATGGGCCATGTTTTTACGGACAAAGGCAAACGACGACATGTATGTCCGCCGGTCGGCATCAAGGAGATAATTGGCACGGGTTCGCTGGTTTAATATCTTTCGGACCCGAGGCTCATTTTCGAGAAAAGCAGCGCTCAGCGCGATTTTTCTCTGACTGCTCCAGTAGCTGACATAAGCACTGCGCAGAATGCCCAGGTTCTCATGGGTGATCCGGGGGATCTCCTGCTCTTTTTCCCGGGTACGGGCCTCCGCCGTTAAAACACCAAACCGCTCCTTTTCACGGCTGCCCAGAAGGGGATACCGCACGCCAAGCTGGATGTGGCCGCGCTGATAATCACGGGTAAGGGTATCGGTCACCGGTTTCCGGTAAGCGCCCACGCCCGCGCCGCCAAACAGCTTCAACCCGCTGAAGGCCTGTTGCTGCTCCAGCAGGCTCTGGCTTTCTTCCAGCTCGGCCAGGGCGATGAGGACATCCGGAGATACCCGCAGATCTTCTTCGAGCAGTGCCAGGGGCAGCCGGGGCGCGGCCGGCGTTTCGGCCGGTGGCCGCGTGAGTTTATCCGGGCGCAGAACCCCCAGGATTTCTCTGTTTGAGAGGACAGCGGGGCCGGTTTTTGCCTGCATCGAGGATAAATCGGTATTTTCCCCGCCGGACGCCGATACAGGCTCCCCGGGATGTTGCCCGCCGGCCTGGCGCGGCAGGAAAGAGGTCTGGAGAATGGCATTGATTGATTCTCCGGCCACCGCCACATTGATCAAGGGGAAAATGAAGGAAAAAAGCGTTCCCAGCGTTACGGCAATCCACTTTGTCATTGATCGCGCTCCTTCAGAATTTCGTTTTCTTTAATACCCACCAGGGCGCCATGGACGAGTCCAGATGGGAGCGTTCGAACAGTTCTTTTAATGTGGCGACGCCATTCCAGATTCGCATTGAAAATGTGAAAAAAGGGATCAGCGGAATGAAGACGGCCAGTCTCAGGTCCTCTTTCCTGCGCTCTGAAATCATGGTGATGAAAGCCAGATAAAAGATCACCGTGACGGCCAGATAAAACAGATAGATAAACACAAAAACGGCAATAACGAACCCCGTCGGGTAAACGATGAACACATAGGTGGTATAGAGGATAATAAGAAACGGCATCACAATTTGAAAAAAAAGCCCGGTCCACATCAGCATGATCATGTTGCGCCAGCCCACGAGACGGGGATTGAAGCTCAGGAAATGCTTGCGGACATAGACATAGAAAAGATCCCCGTCCCAGCGGAGCCGCTGATCGTAGAAGCTTCGGAATGTATCCGGCGCATCGGTATGCCCCATGGCCCGTGGCTCAAAAACGATCCTGAGGTTCGGGTGGCGGCCGAAATACTGCTTGATCCGGATGGTCAGATCCAGATCTTCGGCCGTTCCGCTGTCCCAGCCGCCGATTTTAACAAGATAACTTTTTTTGAAAATACCGAACGCGCCGGAAATATTATTGACGACATTAAACTCACTCAGTCCGACCTTGCTGGCATGAATCGACAGGAGGTATTCGATCGCCTGCAGCCGGGTCACCAGGTTTTTGAAGGCATTGCGCACTCTCAGACTGCCGGCCACTCCGACGACGTTGGGATCTTCGAAGTGCCGGGTGGCATACGTCACCATATCGTTATCAAAGGACGTATCCCCATCCAGAGCCATGACGATCTTTCCGGTGGAAAGCGCCAGCCCGGTATTCAGGGAAGACACCCGGCCGCCCCGCTGCCATTTGGGGATTACGCGCAGCGTGCGATTGGGGAGTGTTCGGACATAGGCTTCCATGTCTTTGGCGGCCCGGTAGGTATGCCGGGTCTGGTGAGCACCGTCGATGATGGCCAGAATTTCAATGGTACCCGGATAGATCTGTTCGGCCAGGGAAACAATCGTCCGCTTGATTTCATCCCCTTCGGCATAACACAGGGCGATGCAGGAAACCCCGGGAGAAAAGAGGCGTTTTTCCGGAATGCTTTGGTCCTTGCGGAGATAATAGCGCAAAATACCGAGCAGTATCAAGAGGTAGACAGGCATCTCAAAAAGAAAGACATAGGGGAAAAATTTGAGTAAAAAACTTTCCATCCCCTGGTTGAAAGGGCTGGCCAGAAGGTGAAACAGAGCATACCAGACCTGGGCGATGATATCCATGGCTCACTCGATCTCCCCTTCAATACGCATCATCAGCGATTTCGCGGTTTCACCGGATTGAATATCGGCCGGGGCGCTGAACGTAACGGCATCGAACTCCAGGGTAATATCTTCTTCCTGCCGGGTCTGTGTCTTCAGCTCGGATAATCGTTTGAGCACGATGGCACAGCCCCGGTCGTCTGTCCGGGGCAGCAGAAACCAGAAATTATACTGGCCGGTACGGGTAACCAGATCGGTGGAGTCGATCCGGATCCGGCCGATAAACCCGTCCATGAGTTCGGTCATCCGGTATTTACCGATTTTATCCGTCAACTCGATGATGTTGCGCAGCCGAATGGCGATCAGACTGAATTGTTCTTCGGGATAGCGATGACAGATCGCCAGGAACCAGTCGACAATGAATTCAAAGCGGGCGGTTTCCAGGGTATTGGGCCGATCCGGCAGTTCACACACATCGGCCAGGCTGCCGCTGCGGGCGGCCATCCGTCCCCGCTCGGTAATTTCAAGAGAATACACCGGTCTGGGGACGAGATTTTCCGGCTTGTTTTTCGCGTTGCAATGCTGGCAGTGAGCAGCCACCTCCGGATCGATAAAGGTATGGCCGCAGGCATGGCAGATGTGGTTTTCCAGGGGACGATCGTAGTCCGTGCCGATATGCCGGAGCCGCACGGAACACCCCGGACAGACCAGGCTGCCGCCCTGCATGAATGTGTTTTCAGGGGCAATGTGGCCGCATGTGAAGCAGTGGAAAAACGGCTTCCGGCTGATGTCCAGATTGGCGCAGTTCGGACAGGTGTCGATAAAATTCAGGTGGACGCCGTCACACTTGGGACAATGGTGAATCCGGTCGATCAGGGCGGCATTGCGCAGCAGCTTGCGGTTTTTCAGGTTGGAAAGCCACTGGTCGGTGTCACCGGCCGGATTGAGCATGATCTGTACCAGCGGGAAGGTGTACAGCTTTTCGAACGACCAGTGCTTGACCGGGACCAGACATGTGCCCGGCCGGGAATAGAGAAAGCCCAGCAGACGGTACAGGCTGTTTTCGGATGAAGTGAAGATTTCGGGTACCAGCTCGTCAATCAACTGGTGGATCGACCGGGCCCGGGTGTATGCATCATCAATCGTTTTTACCACCCCGTCGCTGAGATGGTCGGTGGCATCATCCAGAGAGCCGGCCAGGAAAATCGGTTTGGCGCCGGTTTTTGCGCTTTTCCGCAGGGCTTTTAAAACAATCGCCCCTTTTTCCCGGTCCTGCGTGTCAACGATAAATCCCAGGGCCTCAACGCGGGACTCGGTATAAGCGGTTAAGCTGATAAACGCTTTCACCGGCAGCCGGCTGTGCTTGAAGGCAACCCGGGCAACCCGGTCCATGGCAAGGTAAATGAGATGCATAAGGATTAGAATACCAAATCAAATCAATTAGATAGCAACACTGTATCTGCTCAGTACCCGATCATCTGCATGTCGAAGCAGCCGCTTCGACAGCGTTAATAAAAGCCGTCGCATGGTTGCTCATCATTCTTGTACAATCGATGGCTTAAATACAATATATCATGTAACCCACTAGCTTAATAAAAAAAATTACTTTAATCAATAGTTTTTAATGAAATCGCTTTTCGGCGCATATTTAATTCTATTTGATCTTCCTCTGGGATATGGTACATTTCGGGCGCAGGGCGTGTTGGTATTTTAATAAAATAACCGCGTGGAAAGCGGGCAATTAATCATAAAACCATTCGCATGCCAAACGAAAAAACAATTCATATCGTCACCCTCGGATGCGCACGCAATCAGGTCGACAGTGAAGTGATGGCCGGAGAACTCCACCGTGCCGGGTGGACCCGCGTGGATCGACCGGAAACGGCCCGGGTCATCGTGGTCAATACGTGCAGCTTTATCGAAGCCGCGGCGGATGAGGCCATTGACACGATTCTCGCCCTGGCCGAATTCAAACAGACCGGTGTCTGCCGGCGGCTGGTGGTGACCGGATGTCTGCCCCAGCGGTATGGAAAATCAACGGGTACGGCGCTTTCCGAAGTGGACGTCTTTCTGGGGACCGGGGCCTACGACCGGATTGTCGCCGCGGTTGAAGAAAAAATCGAACGCGCGTGCCTGCTGCCGGATCCGGACGCCATCGACCTGTCCGGCCACGGAGAAAAACGGCTGCTCCCGGCAGCTCCGGCGATGTACCTGAAAATTGCCGAAGGGTGCAACCGCCATTGCACGTATTGCATCATTCCCGCCCTGCGCGGGCGTCAGAAGAGCCGTCCGGCGGCCGATATTTTGAAAGAAGCCCGGATCATGCTGGCGGCCGGGGTGCGGGAGATGGTTCTTGTGGCCCAGGAATCGACCCATTACGGCGCCGACCTGCCCGCATCGGACGGGCTCGCCGGCCTGCTGCGGGATCTGGCCACGCTGGCCGGTGCCGGGAAGTCTCCGGTCTGGATCCGGGTGCTTTACGGGCATCCGGAGAGTATCGATACGGATCTCATCGAGTCTTTTGCCACCACCCCCGGCGTGCTCCCCTATTTTGATATCCCCATCCAGCATGCCAGCGACCGGATTCTCAAGAAGATGGGGCGAAAATACGATGCGGCGGCATTGCGGGATCTTTTTGAAATGATTCGCAGCCGGATTCCCGCGGCAGTTCTGCGGACAACGGTCATTACCGGATTCCCCGGAGAAACCAAGGCTGATTTTTCACAATTACTGGCGCTTGCCGATGAGATCCGCTTTGACCATCTGGGCGTCTTCACCTATTCCGACGCCGACGACCTGGCCGCGCACGCCCTGCCGGATCCGGTTCCGGCCGAAACGGCCCGGGACCGGATGGCCCGGCTGATGACCCTGCAGAAAAATATATCGAGGGAAAAAAACGAACACCGGCTTGGCCGGAAAGTGGATGTGCTGGTGGAGGAAATGCCCGAACCCGGCCTCTGGATGGGCCGGACCGCGTTTCAGGCGCCGGAAGTGGACGGCGTCACCTATGTGCATGCCGACAACGGACCGGCACCGGCCGTGGGGTCTTTTGTCCGGGCCACCATTATCGATGCCATGGCGTACGATCTGGTTGCGACGGTCGACGCACAGAAAATGGATACCAATGAATCAGATTTCCCCAGAGCTGGCTGAAGACCCGGCCGCCCGTCTGAAAACACAGATTCTCACCGGCGTGGCGGACGATCTGACAGCTGTCGAGGCCCAACTGCACCGCCACCTGCGTCCCCGGATCGATCTGGTATCCCGGGTGGCCGGCCATATTTTGTTCAGCGGCGGTAAACGGCTGCGGCCGCTGCTTATGATCCTGTCGGCGCGGCTGTGCGGATTTCAGGGCGAGC
>Ga0256846_1000802_pt1 | contig 11274 bp, 6 predicted proteins | sample TevniametaG_FD_189098 | JGI IMG/M metagenome (GOLD analysis project Ga0256846, IMG submission 189098) | Tube worm associated microbial communities from hydrothermal vent at the East Pacific Rise, Pacific Ocean - Tevnia | ecosystem: Host-associated > Annelida > Integument > Unclassified ...
ATTCTGTCTGTCCGTAAAAATCACGGATCTCGGTGCCGGTATGTTTTTTCCACTGCTGAATCACTTCAGGGTTCAGGGGCTCACCCGCGCTTATGGACTGTCTTAATGCCTTGAAATCAAATTTGTTAAGATCAAGGCCTATGAACATTCTCCATGCAGTTGGAGGAGCGCAGAATGTGCTGACCCTGAATCTGCTGAGGGCGTTGAGATATTTTGTGCCGTCAAGAACGGAAAAATTGAATCCAGTGGCTGTGGCTCCAACATTGAGGGGACCAAAAAAACTGCTCCATGCCCATTTTGCCCAGCCCGGCGCACTGAGGTTGTGATGAATATCATCGGGACGTATCCCGATCATGACTGAGGTGGAAAGATGTCCAAGAGGATAGGACGAAGCAGTATGGCCCACCCGTTTGGGAAGACCTGTTGTTCCTGAGGTAAAAAAGCAGAAAAGAGTATCATCTGATCTGGTTCTGGCAGGCTCAGCCTGATCCGGCTGGTCACTGGCCTGTGCAAATGGTGTCCATCCGTCTTTTGAACCTATGACAAGTTTCACCTTGGGGCTTACCCCTGTATTTGTGATTGCCTCTTCCATTATGGAGGCTGATGTCTCATCTGCTATGACAACATCGGGAGCATAGGCCTTGAACCTGTATTCCAGTTCCTTGACTGTCATTGTCATGGCTGTGGGAACCACAATCAGGCCGCCTTTGACACCGGCAAGACTTGCAAACCATGTTTCAGGGATGATTGGGATCATCATATAGACATTATCCCCTGCCTGAACATTGCCTTTTCGTATCAGATTCAGCACCTGATTGCTCCTGGCAGCAAGCTCAGCATATGTAAATTCGCAGGTTTCATCAGTATCCAGATCTGTCCAGATCAGGGCTTTGCTGTCCGGGTTCTCCTTTACATGCAGGCCTTCAAAGACCTCGTCCGCCCAGTTGAAATACTCTGGCAGATCCATTTTGTTCAGGCGGTCAAAAAAAGACTTTGCTGCCTGTTCCTTATCTGAATCATCAGCCATCATGTTCAGTTTCATGGCTTCTTTGTATAAACCGGCAATATCCATTGACAAGTCCTCCTCAGTTTAGAATTAAAAAAACGAAAATATCGTCATGATGTGATGTATTAAAGAGGGCAATATTGTACAATAGGGAACCACCTGATTTTCAATATAGGAAAACAAGGTGGTTTCATGTGGTCGATTGACCCGATATCATGTAGGCACATGAGCCTACAGCCAAAATATTCATTCCGGCATGCTGGCAATCTGACCTGTTTTCTCAAAATGCACTGCACATCTGACAAGTTCGTTTGCATTTTTAAGATGCAGTTTTTCCTTGATTCTCTCTCTGTATGTTCCTATTGTTTTGATGCTTAAAAAAAGCCTTTCAGCAATTTCCCTTGAGGAAAAGCCCCTTCCTATCAGCTTGAATACCTGAAGTTCACGGTTGGTCAGGCGGTCAAACGGAGTTTTTGTATGAACATCAGGGGCATCTGAAATACTTGAAAGAATATGTTCCTTCACGTTTTCATTCAGATATATTTTTCCCTTCAGAACATGGCGGATTGCTGTTACAACCGATTCCATTGCCTCCTGTTTCATTATATAACCCCTTGCGCCTGCATGCAGTGCCCGTCTTGCATACAAAAATTCATCATGCATGGACAATACAAGCGCAGGGATATTTTTATGATTTTTTTTCATGTACCGTACAAGGTCAATGCCATCGGAATTCTTAAGCGTGATATCGACAATTACAAGATCAGGGCACAGGTTCTGTATTTCTTCCATGGCAGGATTTACATCCTTTGCGCTGCCAAAGGCAACCAGATCCTCTTCCTGATTTATCAGCTCTGTCAGGCCAAGCCTGAAAATCGGATGATCTTCAACCAGCAGTATTTTTTTCTTGTCTGAGTCTGACATTAATCAGATTGCCCTGATATGGTAAATATTAAATTAAAACAACATGTTTAACACTGCTATACAACATTCAGCAGAGGGTTTCAAGCGGCATGGCAATGCTTATTGCAACTCCGCTGTCGTCCTCAGACGATATGCGCAGGGAAGCTCCGATGAGCTTTGCCCTGTAGTGCATTATTCTAAGGCCCATGCCGGCAGGATCCTGTGAATGTGTCATGCCGCATCCGTCATCCCTTATGGTCAGTCTGAACTGGTCCCTGTATGTCTCCATTGTTATGGTGATTCTCTGGGCTTTTCCATGACGGATGGCGTTCTGAACAGCTTCCTGCACTATATGGTACAGATTGACAGTGACCATGTGATTTCCCCGGGGCACAGGATTTATGCATTCAAGGCTGCATTGTATTCTGTGTATGTTCTGTGTATTGGTCACAAGCTGCCTTATTGATGATTCAAGCCCAAGGTTGAAATATACAGGACAAAGCCCCCTGGCAAGGCTTCTGGTTTTGTGTATGGCCTCTTTTATAAGTTCTGTGATCTGGTCGGCAAGCACTGCGGTTTCATGTTCATTAATTTTCTGCTTCAATACCTTGGTCAGGCCTTCAATCCCGATAAGATGGGGGCACAGATCATCATGAAGATCGTTGCCGATTTTCTGGCGTTCTTTTTCACCTATTTCCATGATGGCTTTTTCAAGGCGCTTCACTTCTGAAATATCCCTGTGGGTAATCACGGAACCGACAGGCTCTCCCTTTTTATTGCGGTAAACAGATCCCCTTGTGGTCACATCAATGGTTTTTCCGTCCTTTGACGTTCTTCTTGTTTCCGTTCTCGGAAGAAGTTCGCCCTTAAGTATCGTGCCTATGCCTTCCATGGTTTCTTTCCAGTGTTCTTCAGGAACAAAATGATCCATTTTTTTTCCCAGGCATTCTTCAAGCGTGTATCCGAATACTCTTGTAAATGCAGGATTCATATAGGTGACCTTCCCCTGCATGTCATATACAACAATGGGGTCAGGAGTTGCCTCCATGACTGAACGGTATTTTTCCTCACTTTCCCTTAAGGCTTCCTGTGCCTGTTTTCGCTCCCTGATTTCGGCTTTAAGATTTTTGTCATAGGATTCAAGCCTGTCCATGAATGAGTTGTAATAAAGGGAAAGCTGTCCCACCTCATCTCGGGACTGCATTTTTACCATGCGGTCGGAAAACCCGTTTACAATATCCTGGTCAAACCGGTTCATCAGTTCCTGAAGCGGTTTTGTTATCGTGGAGCTTAAAAAGAAAGAAATGGGGATAAAAAGAACAAGGCTGGTACAGCATACAGCAATTATAAAAGTTCTTATTGTTTTCAGGGGTGCAAATACTTCATCAAGAAAGCTTGTTGACGCCACAATCCATTCATATTCAGGTATATAATTGAATATGACCAGTTTTTTTTCATGATGTCCATTGCTGGAATGGTTCCTTGAATAAACTATCTTCCCGGTTTTCATGGCAAGAACTTTTTTAAAAAACCTGGCTTCATCAGAACTCAGAGCTGAGATATTCATGCCTGCAAGGTCTGGATGGATGATGATATTTCCCTTTGTATCCATGACAAAACAATATCCTGTCTTACCGAACCTGAGGCTCAGGATATTTTTTTTGAAATCATTTATATTCACCAGCCTTGAAAACTCTTTTCTATAGGATGAAACCGTAACCATCCAGTTCCAGGGTCTGAACCAGGTAAGATACAGGGCCTTGGCCCTTGGTGCAGGATCATCAGGGTTCTGCCATTCATATTCAATATATCCGTTCTTTTTTGCAATCATCTCACGGACAAACCTGTGATCCGAGATATCAAGACCTTCAAGAGATTTCTTGGGATGCTTGACCACCTTGCCGAATCCGTCCAGAATACAGATATATCCTGTTTTACCGATTTTCTGGGAAAGGATGATGTCAGCGGCCATCTTTTTTGCCTGTTTCATGGAAATTCTGCCTGATCGGGCCTTATCATACATATGGCGCACAATCTGAAGATTGTTTTCAGCTGCTGCCCTCAGATGATTTTTTATGGATACAGATACTGCGGTCTTTACCGTGTTTACTATGGCTGTGGTTGATTTTTTAAGTTCGTTTTCAATATTGTTTTCAACATGCTGCCTTACAATGGAATATATTGTAAGGCTTGAAAGGCTCATGATTATGAAAAATGTAAAGGAATAGATCAGCAGGAGTTTATACCTTATGGGAAAATTCCTGATGAAGAAAAACGGGTTCATATCACAATGATATCTTTGGTGAATTTATTGAGAATCCTTGTTTTTCCACTGTGATCTATGACCACGATATCTTCTATCCTCATGCCGACCTTTCCTGGAATACAGATACCCGGTTCAACGCTGAAGGCCATGCCTTTTTCAAGCCTGCGGGTATTACCGGCATTGATGTACGGGCCTTCATGCACGTCAAATCCTATGCCATGGCCTGTCCGGTTCAGAAAATTGGGGCCAAAGCCACTGTCTTCAATGATTTTTCTGGCTGCAAGGTCGATTTCACAGCAAGGCACTCCTTCCCTGGCACAGGCACAGGCAGTTTCCTGGGCATGTCTTATTATATTGTATATTTTTTCATCTTCAGGTGAAACCTCACCTATGAAAAATGTTCTGGAAGTATCTGAGCAATATCCTTTGTAGCGGCATCCAAAATCAAGCAGGACAACATCCTTTTCAGCAATGATTCCTGAATCCATGCAGTAATGGGGCCTGGAATTATTGGGCCTGCATGCGACAATGGGGTCAAAGGCAAGGCCCTGGGCACCTTTTGCCATGAAAGAGTCCTCAATTTTTATCTTGATGTCTTTTTCTGTCATGCCGGGCTTTATGAATCCTGCAAGTTCCTGCATTACCTCATCTGCCATGCGGGCTGCAATTTCCATGTTATTAAGATCGTCTTCAGATTTTATGATACGCAGTTCCTCAAGCAGCGGGCAACCGTTTACAAATTCACAGCCCATGTTCTGCTTTATCTCAATAAGATCAACTGCCCTTATTGTTTCTCCCACAGCAATTTTACCATTCTCAAGTTTAAAATCCGAGAACGCCTGTTTAAGAGTTTCCATAAAGCCTGCACCATCACTCCAGACATAAAAACCTGCTGTATCCGGAAACCAGGGTCTTAAATCTTCAGCATATATCAGGTTGCACAGATAAAATACTTTTCTTTGCCTTGTAATGAACAGGGCCTGCAGGCGTTCACATCCACCAGGAGTAAACCCTGTAAGATATTCAAGTGTATTGGAAGGGCCTATCATTACGGCATCAAGATCAGATTCATGCATCAGGGAACACAGTTTGTCAGTTTTTACAGGATCAAGCATGACAGGGATACTCCTTTTTATTTTTCACAACAGGAAATTTCCTGTTTAAGCATGCAGCATGCAATGCGGTATTCAGGTTTTCCTGTTTCATCATAACTAAGATTCTGGGGCTGTATCATTCTGTTCATCACACAGCCTTCCGGTATGGTAAGATCAAACAGGCTGGTTTCATTGATTGGCGGCCTTGGAACCAGCCTGCTGTCTGCAATTTCAAATGAATGCAGGGGAAAATCCTCGCATATGGGGCATTTATAAACCCTGCCGTTGGGAAACACAAAATAATTGTCAGCAACAAGACCTGCGCATTGAAACTGCTCATCATGGGACAGAAAAACCTTGGGATAGGTCACAATAATGCCGTGACGGGCAATTCTTTCAGCAACTTCAGGTATTTTTTCAAGCCATATTTCCCTTGAAACCTGGGCTTTGCCTGATTTTTTTGATGACCTGCCCCTCAGACCTATGACCTGGATAAAAAATCTTTTAATGCCAAGATCCTTAACAAGATCAGGCATCAGATCAATTTCATGGATATTCATCGCAGATATCGTATAGATCATGGAACAGGAAAATTTCTTTGTCACTGCCTTTTCAATATTGGCAAGCACAGTGTCATAACAGCCTTTTCCCCTTATGGAGTCATTGGTTGAAGCTGTGGCTCCGTCAAGGGAAAATGAAAGAAAATCAAGGTCTGAGGGTGAGATTTTATCCAGAAAATCATGAAAAAGATATCCGTTTGTATCGATTGTAATTGATTTGAATCCCAGAAAATTGGCAGCTTTTACAGCCAGATGCAGCTCAGGGTGCAGGGTTGGCTCTCCCCCGAGAAATATAAGATTTGTCCTGTATGCTTTGTCTGCAAAGAGGCCAAGCCATTCCCTGATTGTCTCAATATCAAGAGTGGCAGTTCCGTGCTGTTCTTTATTGATATAGCAGTGTACACAGCGCAGGTTGCATTTTGTCAGAATATGAAAAAACAGGTTTGAGGAATGCTTTGAAAAAGCAACGGTTTTATTCTGCATGCCAGTCATATCAGCCCATACATTGCTTGGTAAAATTAGGATCAAAGGCAACAGGGTATCTTCCGTCAAAACATGCCTTGCAGAAATTATGTTCAGGGTCTTTTACGCCTGAAGCCTCAAGCATGCCTTCAATGGAAAGATAGTGCAGGGAATCAAGTCCGAGATGATCCCTTAATTCTTCAACCGATTTGCTTGCAGCAATCAGCTCTCCCTTGGAAGAAAAATCAATTCCATAATAGCATGGAAACTTGTGGGGCGGGCATGACACACGCATGTGAACCTTTCTTACGCCCAGCTCACGCAAAGCCTTTACACGGGTTTTTGCGGTTGTGCCCCTTATTATTGAATCTTCTATTATGATGATATCCTTGCCCTTTATAAGTTCCCTTACGGGATTGAGCTTCACCCTGACGGCAAAATCACGCATGGACTGGGTGGGCTGGATAAAACTTCTGCCCACATAATGATTTCTTATCATTCCCATCTCAAAGGGAATGCCGGACTGTCTTGCATAGCCTATGGCAGCATAATTGCCTGAATCAGGAAAAGGCATTACAAGGTCTGCATCTACATGAGATTCCTGGGCAAGCCTCTGGCCATGGGCTTTTCTCATCTCATAGACATTTTTACCGCCAATGGTGGAATCAGGCCTGGCAAAATAGATGTATTCAAATATGCACAGGGATTTATGCTTTGCAGCCTTTGGATGGCGTATGCTTTTTATGCCATCATCATTGATTATCACAATCTCGCCCGGATCAAGTTCACGTATGAATTCAGCCTGAATAAGGTCAAAGGCGCAGGTTTCAGAGGCAAGAACATAATGGCCGTTGAGCATGCCAAGGGCCAGCGGCCTGAATCCGTTGGGGTCCTTGATTCCTATGATTTCTCCCTTGCAGGTCAGAAGAATCATGGAATATGCCCCTTCTATCTTGGAAACAGATTTTAAAATGGCATTTTCAATATCGCCCCTGATCAGGTTTTTTATGAAAAGATGCAGAAAAACTTCCGAATCCATTGTTGTCTGAAAAATTGAGCCCTGTTCTTCCAGCTCTTCCTTCAGTATATGGGCATTTACAAGGTTTCCATTGTGAGCCACTGCATAGGAACGGTGACGGTGACAGGCAACAAAGGGCTGGGCATTTGAAAGGATCGAATCTCCTGTGGTGGAATACCTGACATGGCCTATGGCTGATCCGCCCTCGATTCTTTCAAGATCATGCATGTTGAAAACTTCAGGAACAAGGCCCATGCCCTTGTGGGAAAAAATCTTGTCATTTATTCCCCGGTTTACAGAGATGCCTGCGCTTTCCTGGCCTCTGTGCTGAAGGGCATAAAGCCCGAAATAGGTGATTTTTGCAGCTTCAGGATGTTTAAAAAGCCCGAAGACCCCGCATTCATCCCTTGGCCTGTCCATGTCTTTTGATGGATAATAATTCATTTTCTGTTTTCCTGGTGATATTTTTGAATGGGACTGACACTTAATTCCTCTTTTTTAAGCGCCTTTATTGCACTGCATATGGCCTTTGTTCCGTCCGTAGTTGTTGCATACGGGATCTTGTATTTGATTGCAGCACGCCTTATTTCAAACCCGTCCCGCTTGGTCTGGCTTGATGCTCCTGTATTCAGTATGAGCTGAATTTCATTGTTTGTAACTGCATCAACAACATGGGGCCTGCCTGCGGAAACCTTTTTAACGGTTTTTGCGGGAATGTCATGTTCTGCAAGAAAAGCTGCTGTTCCCCTTGTGGCCATTATGGTGAATCCCATTTTATGGAAATCAGCAGCAACAGGCAGGGCAGCTTTCTTGTCCTTGTCCTGAACACTGATGAACACAGTGCCATGTGTGGGCAGTTTCTGACCTGCTGCAAGCTGTGATTTGGCAACGGCAGCTCCAAGATCAGCGTCTATTCCCATGACCTCGCCGGTTGACTTCATCTCAGGGCCCAGCACAGGATCCACGTTTTCAAACCTGTCAAAGGGCATGACAGCTTCCTTGACACAATAATATGAAGGTATGACCTCCTGTGTCAGACCAAGCTCTTCAAGTGTTTTTCCAAGCATTACCTTGGTGGCCAACTTGGCAAGGGGAATCCCTGTTGCCTTGGAAACAAAGGGGATGGTTCGTGAGGCGCGTGGATTTACCTCAATTATGTAAACCGTGTCATTCATGATACCGAACTGAATGTTCATAAGGCCCCTTACATTCAGTTCTTCTGCAATGGCCCTTGCAGCATCAGCCATTTCATCAATATGTTCCTGGGAAATGGAATAGGGAGGCAGCACACAGGCTGAATCCCCTGAATGTATGCCTGCTTCCTCAATATGTTCCATCATGCCGCCTATGATGGTTGTTTTTCCGTCTGAAATTGCATCAACATCAAGTTCAAAGGCTTCTTCAAGAAATTTGTCAATAAGCACCGGCTTGTCAGGAGAGGCCTGAACAGCAAGATTGAAGTATTCTTCAAGGTCTTTTTCATCAAACACAATTTTCATGGCCCTGCCTCCAAGAACAAAGGAAGGGCGCACCATGACAGGATATCCTATGTCTGCTGCAACTTTTTTTGCTTCCTCATAACTGAACGCAATCCCGTTTTCAGGCTGGCGAAGGCCAAGTTTATTGAGCATGGCCTGAAACTGGTCACGGTCTTCAGCACGGTCAATGCTTTCCGGGCTTGTGCCTATGATGGGCACTCCTGCCTTCTGAAGATCTGAGGCAAGGTTAAGAGGGGTCTGGCCTCCAAACTGGACAATAACCCCGAATGGTTTTTCCTTTTCAATTATATGAAGCACATCCTCCCTTGTAACAGGCTCGAAATAAAGCTTGTCAGAGGTGTCATAGTCCGTTGACACGGTTTCAGGATTTGAATTGACCATTATGGATTCCACCCCTTCCTCCTTAAGTGCAAAGGAAGCCTGCACACAGCAGTAGTCAAATTCAATTCCCTGACCGATGCGGTTCGGCCCGCCGCCGAGAATAACAACTTTTTTTCTTTCAGATACCCTTGCTTCACATTCGCTTTCATATGTGGAGTAATAATACGGAGTTGCTGCCCTGAATTCAGCAGCACAGGTATCCACAAGCTTGTAGACCGGCACTATGCCGAGATCTTTCCTGGCAGTTTCCACCTGTTTGTCTGTAAGCTTGGTAAGATATGCAATCTGCCTGTCTGAAAACCCGTATTTCTTGGCCTTTTCAAACAGATCCCGTGGCAGGTCTTTTCCTGCAAGCTTGATCTGTTTTTCAAGATCAACTATCTGTTTCATCTGGTTAAGAAACCATGGATCAATGCCTGTCATTTCATACAGCATGGTAATGGGCATGCCGTGCTCAATGGCATATTTGATATAAAAAATCCGCTGGGAATTGGGAGTTGACAGCTTGTATTCAAGCTCGTTTCCTGCAACACTGCCGGCCACTGGATCCTTGCCGTCAGCCCCGAATCCTGCACGTCCTATTTCAAGTGATCTCAGCCCTTTTTGAAATGCTTCCTTAAAAGTCCTGCCAATGGACATGGTTTCTCCCACTGATTTCATGGCAGTTGTGAGAATATCATCTGTTTCAGGGAATTTTTCAAATGTCCATCTTGGAATTTTCACCACACAATAATCAATGGAAGGCTCAAAGCATGCCATTGTTTCGCCTGTGATATCATTCGGGATCTCATCCAGGGTATAGCCGACCGCAAGCTTGGCTGCAATCTTGGCAATGGGAAATCCTGTGGCCTTGGATGCAAGTGCAGAGCTTCTTGAAACCCTTGGATTCATTTCCACAACAATCATTTCACCGTCTTCAGGATTGATTGCAAACTGGACATTTGATCCGCCTGTATCCACCCCGATTTCCCTCATGATGGCAATGGAGGCATCCCGCAGCCTCTGATATTCCCTGTCTGAAAGGGTCTGGGCAGGAGCCACGGTTATGGAATCTCCTGTATGGACTCCCATGGCATCAATATTTTCAATGGAGCAGACTATCACGACATTGTCAGCATGATCCCGCATGACCTCCAACTCATATTCCTTCCACCCGAGAACCGATTCCTCCAGCATCACCTGATTTATGAGGCTTGCGTCAATACCGGCCTTGGAAAGCTTCTGAAGCTCCTCCATATTATAGGCCACTCCCCCGCCTGTGCCTCCAAGAGTGAAACTTGGCCTTACAATAATGGGAAAACCTATGCGCCTTGCTGTTTCTTCCACTTCCTCCATGTTATGGGCAAAGCCGCTCTGGGGAATACGCAGGTTGATCCTGTTCATGGCAGCCCTGAAAAGTTCACGGTCTTCAGCCTTTTTTATGGCCTGTTCAGAAGCGCCTATCATTTCAACATTATATTTTTCAAGAACACCTGTCTTTGCTGCTTCAATGGCTGTATTAAGCCCTGTCTGACCGCCAAGGGTGGGCAGAAGAGCATCAGGCCTTTCCTTTTCAATGACCTTGATCACGGTTTCAGGTGTGACAGGTTCAATATAGATACGGTCTGCCGTGTCAGGGTCTGTCATTATGGTGGCAGGATTTGAATTAATCAGAATAACTTCATATCCTTCCTCCTTTAAAGCCTTGCAGGCCTGGGTTCCGGAATAATCAAACTCGCAGGCCTGGCTGATGATAATGGGGCCTGCTCCTATAATCAGAATTTTTTTAAGGTCTTCACGCTTTGGCATCTTGAATCACTTTTGCAAACTGGTTAAAAAGATAGGCAGCATCGTGTGGTCCTGGTGCAGCTTCAGGATGGTACTGCACTGCAAAGGCCTTTACAGAACTGTTTTCAAGGCCCTCCAGAGAGTCTTCATTCAGGTTTATATGGGTCATTACAGCATTGCCTGTTTCAATGGAATTCAGATCAACGGCAAAGCCGTGGTTCTGCGCCGTGATTTCAACCCTGCCGGTTGCAAGGTTTTTCACAGGCTGATTGCCTCCCCTGTGCCCGAACTTTATTTTCATTGTACGGCCTCCCATTG
>Ga0256846_1000803_pt1 | contig 11239 bp, 8 predicted proteins | sample TevniametaG_FD_189098 | JGI IMG/M metagenome (GOLD analysis project Ga0256846, IMG submission 189098) | Tube worm associated microbial communities from hydrothermal vent at the East Pacific Rise, Pacific Ocean - Tevnia | ecosystem: Host-associated > Annelida > Integument > Unclassified ...
AATTGTTCTGATATCTCGTTTGATTATTCCTCTTTTTGTTATTGTTCTACAACTACATTCAGGACATTTTATTGCTTTTGATTTAGGAAATACTTCAATAATAACTGCTCCTCACCTTTATATTTAACTATAGGGTATTTTTTTCTTGGTCAAGTTCAGCTATCTCCCCGGAAGATCCTTGTTGTTTTCTTTTGCATACCGCTATCTCCATCTGCAGGCACATTGCATAGCAAAACAAAGCAGCTGGTTTCTGTCGTACCGGGTAATTTTCCAGGCTCAACCCAATCGTCTTTGTTAATAGCATCTTTGATTAACTCAGAGCATTCATTATAGTTGTTTATCACAATAACCATCTAATATTATTCTAAAAAATAGTTTGAAATAGATACTTTATTTTTCTTATTGAGGGTGCGGAATGTGAGATATAATATTATTTGTCATTCCCAAAATAGATACAGGATTCGTCATTATTATATTGAAGTACCAGATATGACACGTATTTTGGCAGCCGGCTCTGCACTAACATAAGCAGTGTATAAATTGAGCCTTCTGTTCTGGTGAACAGGTTATCGGCTTACTTTATCAGAGCGGGTATTATACTGTGTTGTCTTTCATGGCTTATAATTGGGTAAAGAGAGGTCTGGATATGCTTTTGGAGTGCATCTTTTTAAATTTTTTAAATTTAAAAACCTAAACGGAAAAAGCATATCCAGACCTCTCTTATTCCTTTTTAAAATATTCAGACAATGCTGTGGTTGGGCAATCAGGCAAAAACTTGAAAAAAGTCCTGGTCTGTTTGGAACTTACAAAAAAATCAGAAAATACATTAATCATCTCAACCATTATTTCCCGGCTTTCAAATACCATAAATCGGAAAGTATATCGGATTTGATTCCGGAGTTCTTTGCGTGAACTGAAGCCTGCCCGGCATTTTTGGTAAAGCAAATCAATAAGTTCAAGAATTTGGTGGGTGAAAAATGCCAGTAAATTCAACATGAAAAAAATTGTGGATAAGTTTGACCATGATCAAAATTATGCTCAGGACGATACCCTTGATTCTTTAAAGTATTAAAAGTTACATTTTTCCCTTGTTTATGATTTTGAAAGTAAAAAAATTGGTATCATCTGAAAATATCTGTAGTCTTTTTTGAAACGAAAGTAATGATGGATCCTGAAAGTACATCATAGCAAAGGCGGACATGAAAAAATCATGGAGCTTGTATTTAATACTACCTCTGCGGGGATCTTCAATTTGAAGAAACCGTTTTGACAACATCTTTCTCAGAGCTGAAAAGCCCGGATTTTTTTTAATATGCACTGTAGTGTGCCTTATGCCTGGGAAATTTTATGGGAAAAAGAAATTTAATTATCAGCTGAAGACCTTATCAATACTTTTAAAAAATAACCACCGGGAATTGCTGAATCTTAATTTCTAATGATTTAAACCTGTTAATGGCACGCCCGGAGGGATTCGAACCCCCGACCTGTGGATTCGAAGTCCAACGCTCTATCCAGCTGAGCTACGGGCGCATTTCAAATTTGTTATACAAAATGGGGTGAGTGAAGGGGCTCGAACCCTCGACATCCAGGACCACAACCTAGCGCTCTGCCAACTGAGCTACACCCACCATATTTTTTAAACTCCGGCAATATATCAAAGCCTAGGGAAAAAATCAATATTTTAATTGACCAATGCCTGAAGTTTGTTATTATTGATTGTCATTAACCGTATAGAATAAAGGAAAACAGATGGCAAGTTTTTATGTTTTTATTATAAGGATCATACTTGGGATTGTTTTCGGTATTATCCTTGCCAGAATATTCAACCCTGGCTGGAGTGTATTTCAAGGAGCAGCCCTTGGCATTGCTTTGGTTGCTGCAGCTTACCTGCTGGATTATTTCAGGAAAAGGAAAAAAAGAAATTGAAACAGATCATAGTTGGAACAGCAGGTCATGTTGACCATGGTAAGACAAGCCTTGTAAAAGCCATAACAGGCATTGAAACCGACAGACTTAAAGAAGAGAAGGAGCGGGGCATCACAATTGAGCTTGGCTTTGCATCCATGACATTGGGCCAGGGAATCCATGTAGGCATTGTGGACATGCCGGGCCATGAAAAGTTTGTGAAAAACATGGTGGCAGGATCAAGTGGTATTGATATGGTGGTCATGACCATTGCTGCCGATGAAGGAGTCATGCCCCAGACCCGGGAACATATGGAAATATGCTCCCTGCTCGGCATTGAACACGGTTTGATCGCTTTGACAAAAATTGATCTTGTGGATAATGATCTCATGGAGCTTGCCATGGAAGATGTTAATGATTTTGTCCAGGGTACATTTCTGGAAGATGCTGAGATCGTACCCTTGTCTTCTGTGACAGGCAAAGGTGTGGATGATTTTTTAAAAACCCTTGAAAAGATCTGTCTCAGTGTTCCTGAACGGTCTTTTTCTTCCATATTCCGCCTGCCCGTTGACAGGGTTTTTTCCATGAAGGGCTTTGGTACAGTTATCACAGGTTCATTGGTTTCAGGCAAGGTGGATGTGGGAGATGAAATTGTTATCTATCCCACCATGATCCAGTCCAGGGTCCGGGGAATACAGGTTCATGGCAAAAGTGTCGGCAGTGTCGGTTCCGGGACACGTACTGCAATTAATTTCCAGGGCCTTGACAGGGAGGCTGTAAATCGTGGTGATATTTTATCCAGCCCTGATACATTGATATCAAGCTATATGCTGGATGCTGAATTCATCTTCCTTAAAAGCAATGCCAGATCTCTCAAGGCCAGAACAAAAATTAGGTTCCATGCCGGCACCAGTGAGATATCAGGAGCCCTTGTGCTTCTGGACCGGGAAGAACTTAAGCCCGGTGACAGGGCCTGTGTTCAGATACGGCTTGATTCTCCTGTTTGCTGCCTTAAAAATGATAAATATGTTATAAGAAGCTACTCACCGGTCAGGACAATAGGAGGCGGAAGGATTTTAAATCCTGTTGCAAGAAAACATAAACTTTTTGATAAAGATATCTCCCTGGGCCTTAAAACGCTTCTTAAAGATGATCTGGAACAGGATATTTCATTTTTTGTAAAACAGGCCCTGTTTTCCGGTATATCATTTAAAGATCTCAGAGTAATGACCAATGCAAGGGACAAAAAACTTCAGTCAACCATACAGAAGATGCTTGCCACAAAAAAGATAGTCCAGACAAGCAAAGAAAAACAGGTTTATGTCCATGGTACTGTTTTTAAGAGGTTTGCTGACCTGTTCATGGAAAAATTAAGGCAGTACCATGGGGAGAACGCTCTGAAAGAAGGCATGCCCACGGAAGAGATGAGATCAAAGTTTGAGTACTATAATAAGACAAAATTGTTTAATATAGTATTAAGAAATCTTTTAAAAGAGAATCAAATTGTACAGGACCATAATATCATAAAGCTTAAGGATCATGAAATCGCCCTTGAAATTGACCAGCATGAAGTAAAGGATAAAATACTTGATATTTACAGAAAAACCCGGCTTACCCCGCCTTTTTTCAGGACAATATGCCAGGATCTCAAGCTTGATAAAAAGGTTGGTATGGATGTTCTGCACATGCTCATCAAGGATAAAGTGATTGTGAAGACCAAAGATGATCTCTATTTTGATACAGATACTATAAAAAAGCTTGAAGCAAGGCTTGTGAAGTTTCTTGAGGATTCAGGAGAGATAACAACTCCTGAATTTAAGGAGATGACAGGTATTTCAAGGAAATTTGTGATCCCTTTGATTGAATATTTTGATTCTGTCAATCTTACAATCCGTGTGGGAGATACCAGGCAGTTAAGGAAAAAGATTAAATAAGATCAATAAATAAGCGGGTTATATCATCCAGGTGGCAGAATCCCTTTTGTGTCAGGGAAAAGTCAAGGTTACTCTTTTTGGCAAATTTTTCCTTTAAAAGCATGTCAATAGCGGCTTTAAAACGGCTGTCAAGGTTACCAAGGCTGATTCCTCCGGATGTTCTGAGGCCCAGCATTATCATTTCCATCATTTTCTGCTTTTTTGTTAAGATCTCTTTTCCTGCAATGGGAAGCATATTTTTATCAAGGTCATTTATATATTTTTTTACATCCCCATGGTTCCAGAACCTTGTTTTTTTGTCAAAGGAGTGTGCTGAAGCCCCGAATCCCCGATAGGGAGTCTGGTTCCAGTAGTTTGAGTTGTGTTTTGATACATATGGCAGATCCGATGCAAAATTTGAAACTTCGTAGTGTATGTAGCTGCACCTGGTTAAAAATTGTGATGTCATAATGAATTGTGATGAAAGTTTCTCTTTAGTTAAAGGTTTTATAATACCCTTTTCCATCTGCTGGTACAGCCTGGTGCCTTTTTCAAATGTGAGCATATAGCAGGAGAGATGCCGGGGATTTAAAGCGGCAGCCATGGTTAAGTCCTGGATCAGGCTGTGCATGTTCTGGCCGGGGATACCATACATAATATCAATGCTGATATTTTCAAAATGTGCTCTTTGTGCAAGATCAACTGCTTTGTACGCCTTGTTACATGAGTGGATTCTTCCGAGGAATTTTAATATATTATTCTGGAAAGACTGAACTCCGATGCTGACCCTGTTTATTCCAAGGGCTTTGATTCCTGAAAAAAAATTCATATCAACTGTGCCCGGATTTACCTCCATTGTGATTTCACAGCAGGGATCAATCCTGTAATTGTCATGGAGCGCTTCCATGATGTGTTCAATAAGATAAAGGGGCAGAACAGATGGTGTACCGCCTCCAAAGTAGATTGATTCAATGTCAGGAACGGTTTTGGAATCCTGAACCAGGCTGAGTTGAATCTCCCTTGCCACAGCCTCTGTGTAATCGGATTTCAGGGAAGTATCCTCAATGGAATAAAAATCACAATAAAGGCATTTTTTCCTGCAAAAAGGGATATGAATGTAAATACTTTTCCTGTCAGACAAAACGTCTCATCAAATCATCTATTACAAGGTCTACATTTTCAAGGGTTATGCCGTTTGCCTCACAGGTCTGTTTTACCTGGTTGAGCAGTTCTCTGTTCTCCATATCATCGGGTCCACGGAAAAGCCCCATCCTTCTCCCGATCTGGTACAGAACCTGGCGTTCAGGTTCCATGTCCAGGAAAGAGTCCATGATTCCAATGAGTTTTTTCTTATCATGGGGCATTTTGCCGTCAATGGTCTCAATCAGGTTCAGGATATGGTCACTTTTAATAAAGGAATCAATATCATATAGATTTTCAAGGAATAGCTTTAACTCTTTTGCCATCATAAGGTCAGTACATTTTACAAAGCTTCCTTCTTTCCACTGTTTTGCCAGAGGAGCCCTTGAAGGCAGTGCCAGGGATCTTATCCTTATGAAATCCGGATTTATCATATTCAATGCTTCGGCAGTTTCCAGTGCGTTTTCAACGGAAAGATCGATTCCGCCAAGGCCGGGCATGACATACTCTGACAGCTCGATTCCAGCCTCTTTTACCCTTAAACCAGCCTTTATATGTCCTTTTTTATCCACTCCTTTTTTAACCATTTTAAGAATTTTATCCGAGCCCGACTCCATGCCGATGTGGATACGGTTCAGGCCTGCCCCGGCAAATTTTTTCATGTTTTCAGGGCTGATTCTTGCAATGGTATGGGACCTGGCATAGGAAGTAATACGCCGTACCAGGGGGAACCGTTTTTTCAGGTGGTTCAGGATCAGGAGAAAATCATCGGGTTTGATTATCAGGGAGTTTGCATCCTGGAGAAATATGGAGCGCATGCCTGTTGAATGCCAGTGCAGCGCAGTGTTAAAAGCTGTTCTGTCCCTTACTTCAAAAGATTTATAAAGAGCTTTTATTTTTGCTGCATCAAAGGTAAGTGTAATATCCTGATTCTGCATGATCCCTTTGATATATGTATGGAGCAGGTCAATATCTTTTATGATATTTTCCGTTGACCGCAGGGAAAATTTTCTTGTTTTATATATGGAGCAAAATGTGCATTTATTCCACGGACAATTCCTTGAAAGCCTCAGTAATAGACTGGAAGCTTCGCTTGGAGGTCTGATGGGACCCTGTTCAAATCCTTTATATTCATCTTTTTTCATTTGTATTTCCTGTTGATCTTTTTAATTACTTTGACAATAATATAGTTGTAAACTATTTTGTATGTTTTAAAAATAGATTTTAATATTTTTTATTAAGATAATTTAAAAATTTTTATTATATGCTGATTTTTAAAAAAATTGTACGGTTTGCAGGGATTATAACCCTTTGTATACTAATTGCATCATTTGTTTTCTTCAGGAAACTTACATCATTTTCAAACTCTCCTTGTGAATCTTCCGGAACTGCTGTTAAGTTTATTGTGGAGCCGGGCCAGAACCTTTCGGAAATATCAGATAATCTTCTGGATAAGAAACTCATAAAGAGCAGCCTTTTTTTTAAAATTCTTGCAAGCTATAAAGAGTCTGAAAAGTCACTCAAAGCAGGTGAATATGTGTTGTCAGCTTCAAACACACCCCTTGAGATACTTTCTGTCATCACCAGGGGCAGTGTCAAACTCCATAAACTTACTCTGCCGGAAGGGCTTACCATCAAAGAGACTGCCATGCGTGTAAAGGATGCAGGATTCGGCACAATGGCTGATTTTATTCAACTTGCCCGGAGCAGAAAATTTGCAGAGTCAGTGGGTATTAATCAGGCAACCCTTGAGGGATATCTATACCCTGAAACCTATTTTTTCCCTAAAACCGCATCCCAGAAAGAGATAATCAAAACAATGGTTAAAACATTTAATAAGGCATATACTCCTGAGTTCAGGAAAAGGACTGAAGTACTCGGATTTTCCATACACCAGATTGTAACACTTGCTTCCATAATAGAAAAAGAGACCGGAGCTGCAAAGGAGAGACCTCTCATATCATCGGTATTCCACAATAGACTTAAAAAAGGGATGCGCCTTGAGAGTGATCCCACAGTAATATATGGGATTAAAAATTTTAACGGCAATATAACAAGAAAAGATCTAAGGAGATGGACACCATATAACACCTATAAAATAAAAGGGCTTCCTCCGGGCCCCATTGCAAACCCAGGTGGTAAGTCCATTGAGGCAGCACTGTATCCAGCTGATACAGATTTTATTTTTTTTGTTTCAAAGAATGATACCACCCACAAGTTTTCCAGAACAATTCGTGAACATAACAGAGCAGTAAGAAAATATCAGCTTAACCAATAGGTTAGTCGTTAAATTGATTGAGATAAACAATTATTGCTCCACTTTTTGCTTTTTTTTTATCAAAGGTGAAATGGAGTACTATCTTTTCATCTTTGAGTTTTGCCAGAAGGTCCTGTACAACCCCTGGCAGAACAGCACCAAATTCAGAGTGAAGTCCTTTACCCACAATAATTTTTACTGTGAAAATGCCCTGGTAAAAGCATGACCTTATGTATGAGTCAGTTTTTATTACAGCACTGTCACCTGTGAATCCGTGCAGGTCCAGCCTTGATTCCGGTGGTGGATACCTTTTAAGTCTTTTGGCCAGGGGAACTTTTCCCGGCCTGTCCCGCTCTTTTTTTTCCTGGAGCAGTCTTGCCATGTTTTTACCCCGCAGGGCATTGTCCATAAGCTCTGCAAACTCTCTTTCACAGATATTACCTTTCATATCTGATCCATGGTCTAAGTCAGGATTTGGATTTTTTTTTTCATCAGGTGTACTGCTGCTGCAGCCAAAAAGAGTGCTTAAATCCGTGCCAGGGTCAAGTGTTTTAATTCTGTTTTTCTTTTTTTTTCCCATGCATTATATTTAGCCTGAATAGACGTTTTTTTCAATAAGATACCTGGGAGTTGATTGACTTTAATATGTCACCCTGTTAAGATAACCGCTCATGAAAATTGGAAGTATTGTAGAATATATTGAGCAGCAAAGAATTATTTCAGCAGTAATATTAGAAGTGAAGAACAATCGCTTAAGATTACTCAATGAGAATAACAGGGAGGTTGCATTTTCTGAAAACAGACTCTCTCATATTTCCCAGGATGCGCTTGATACCTCACTTTCAAAGGATTCTCTTCTAAAGCAATTAAAAATAATTACAGAAAACAGGAGAAAGCTCTCTGAGAAAGTAAATATTCCTGAAATATGGGAGATTTTGTGTGATGAGAATGAAGAGATTGATATTCCAACCATGGCAAGTTTCTGTTTTGATCCTCCCATGGTGCAGGACTATGAAGCTGCTGTAATAAGGGCATTTTTCAGGGACAGGCTCTATTTTAAATTCAGAAAAACAGGTTTTACCCCCTATTCACAGGAACAACTTGAAATAAAAAAGCAGCAGATAAAAGAGGAAGAAGAGAGAAACCATCTCATTGAAAAAGGTGCTGCCTTTATAAAATCAGTATTAAGTGGCAAAAATGATATAATTGAAAATGCTGATGAACAGATACTTGATATTCTTAAGAATTACTATCTTATGGAAAAAGAGAGTACCACTGCAGCCATTGCAAAGGCAATGATCACAAAGGCAGATCTGAAAATTCCGGATCAGATATTTAATATTCTTGTCATGGCAGGTGTATGGGAAAAGGATGAAAACGTTGATCTTCTGCGCATGGGCATTGAAACAGAGTTTACAAAAACTGTATTAAAGAGGGTTGATGCCCTTGAACCATCCCTCCTGGCTGACCTTGCAGAAGATCCAAAAAGAATAGATTTTACAGATCAGGCTGTAATTACCATTGATGGTCAGTCAACCCTTGATTTTGATGATGCCATAAGCTTTGAAAAAAATGATGATGGATATAATCTTTATATTCATATAGTTGACCTGGGCTTTTATATAAAATCCGGAGACCCTGTTGATTCTACTGCCCTTGCCAGGGGTAGTTCAATCTACATGCCCGATGATAAAATCCCCATGATTCCCCCCCGGCTGTCCGAAGATCTGTGCAGTCTGAAACAGGGTGAGATAAGGCCGACAATAACCACACATGTCAGATTGAGCAGGTTTTTTGAAGTCATTGATTATGAGATAGTGCCGGGTATTATTAAGGTTAAGAATCAGATGTCATATTCTGAAGCAAATCTTTTAAACGGTAAGGAAGAGCCGATTACAACTCTTTTTAAAATGGCTACAACCCTGAGAGAGAAGCGGTTTAAAGCAGGAGCTGTACAGATAACACTTCCTGAGATTAATATCTGGATTGAAGAGACAGGTGAAATAAAGCTTGTTAAGGTTGACAGGGAAAATCCTGCAAGAATGCTTATATCAGAGTTTATGATCCTTGCCAATTCTCTCATGGCAGAGTTTCTGGCTGATAATGATGTTCCTGCTGCCTTTAGATCCCAGGTGGAACCCCGGGAACGTCTGTTCAAGGGTATGGAGATATCACTTTTTTTGAACAGCATGCAGAGAAGAAAACTTTCCAGGGCTGTAGTAAGCTCATCCCCGGCACCTCATTCAGGCCTTGGTGTAAAAGCATATGTAACAGCCACATCCCCTATTAGAAAATATTATGACCTTTTAACCCACAGGCAGATCAGGGGAATTCTCGGGTATGAACCTGCCTGTTCCGGTAATGATGTGGATCAGATACTGCAAAATTTAATGGTGCCTGTTACCAATGCAAATAAGCTCCAGGCCATGAGGAAAAGGTATTGGATCTTAAAATATCTTGAAACAGTTAAGGGCCGGGAGTTTGAAGCCCTTGTACTGGAGGTTCACAGGGATTTCTGCATGGTTCTTTTAATGGATTTCATGCTTGATGCAAAACTCCCATCAAGCGGTTATAATATGATGCCAGGTGATCTTATCACGGTCACGGTGCAGCATGTAAATGCCCGGCGTGATCAGGTATCCCTTTTTGCCTAGTGTTTAAAACTCCTCTGGGAGGTATAGACCATGGTGGCATCATGTTCATTGCACGCCTCAATGGACTGATAATCGTTTAATGAACCTCCAGGCTGAACCACAGCTTTTACTCCCTGGTTTAAACCAACATCAATACCGTCCCTGAAGGGAAAGAAAGCATCACTCACCATTGTGGAGCCGATGAGCCCGCCTTTTTCTTTTTTTACATCCATTTCAATCTCTAAAAGTTTTTCCTGATCTTTAAGCAGGGCAAGGGGAGTGTGGTATCGTTCAAAGGAGTAACGATCCATGAGCTTTCGATAAGCTTTATCCACAGCAATCTCTGCAACACCGACCCTGTCCTGCTCGCCTGTTCCAATACCCACGGTTACCTCGTTCTTTACATAGATCACAGAGTTGGAAGAGATACCCGATTCCACAAGCCAGCCAAAAAGCATATCATCATACTCTGCATCGGTTGGCAGCCGTGCAATTTTATACTCTTTATCTTTATACTCGGTTACCGCAGGTACAAGATCACCTTTTGAGAGTGTTTTTGGTGCAAATGACCATTGGGCTACTATGCCGCCATCAATGAGAGCCTTGAATTCAGGTACCCGCTCTCCGATAAACTCATTTAGTTTTGTGATATTATTGATTCTGATCACACGCAGGTTTTTCTTTTTCTGTAAAATTTCAAAGGCTCCTTCCTCAAAATCCGGGGCAACAACAACCTCTGCATACTGGCTTGCAATTGCTTCACATGTTGCCTTGTCAAGAGGTCTGTTAATGGCAATGCATCCGCCAAAGGCTGCAATCCTGTCTGCCATATAAGCTTTTAAATAAGCTTTTTCAAGGGAGGTGTCCCGGGCAACTCCACAGGGGTTGTTATGTTTTACAATAACAGCGCACGGTTTTGAACCAAAGTATCTTAAAATATTCAAGGCATTGTCTGCATCAGTGAGGTTTGTTTTCCCAGGATGTTTTCCCGATTGTAGCAGTTCGATATCAGATACAAGGTATTTGCCGGGTTTAATTGTTTCAGTCTCTCCCAGGATAAGATTTCCATTGACAGGCCGGTATAGAGCTGCTTCCTGCCCGGGGTTTTCTCCATATCTTAAGCCTTTGTTCACGCCGTCAATTGTCCAGGAGACCTTTTCATAGAACAGGGTCTGTTTTTTGTCTTTATCAACAAATGAAATCTCCATGTGCGGAGTAAAGTGGTCGTCCATGATTTTCTTATACATTTTTTTCAGGTCATTGCCCATTGTTATTCTCCTGTGTTGTAGCATCCATGTACTTCATTTAATGTCCTTGCAGAAAGCCAGTCAGCAATGGTTCTGTCATATACTGCTGTGTGTTCAAATGCTTTTTTCGACAGATTAAACCGG